>Ga0209373_10002573_pt1 | contig 17936 bp, 10 predicted proteins | sample Higcelweek5metaG_FD_187173 | JGI IMG/M metagenome (GOLD analysis project Ga0209373, IMG submission 187173) | Freshwater pond sediment microbial communities from the University of Edinburgh, under environmental carbon perturbations - High... | ecosystem: Environmental > Aquatic > Freshwater >... | reverse complement strand
TAATTGATAACGCGCTTTCTGGTCAAGACGATTTTGGTCAGCAAGGAACTTTGATGTTGGTGGGCGATCCAAAGCAAGCCATTTACCGTTGGCGTGGCGGAAAAGCCGAACAATTTATCGATTTAGCTAAAGAAGATAAAAAACACAATCCGTTTTCTAATAAAGACAAAGAAACGCTTCGTTTAGGAACTAATTATCGAAGTTACGGCGAAGTCATTCAGTTTAACAATGAGTTTTTCAAGCAATTAGCTGATAAGTTTGAGAACGAAGATTATAAAAATTTATACGAAAATCTTTCACATCAAGAAATCAATTCCAAAAACGGAGGTTATGTGAATTTGTCGTTCATTGAAGTGCCAAAAGACGAAACCGAAGTCGAAGGTTTTGATTCGGATAACGATTCGATTACAATAAAAGATAAATTTTATTTGAATCAAACGTTGAAAACCATTGAAAAATGTATAGCAAACGGATTTGAATACAAAGACATAGTTTTGCTTACGCGAACAAAAGCACCTGGAATTAAGTTGGCGAATTTCTTAACCGAAAACAGTGTTCCGATTTTATCTTCGGAAACGTTATTGATTCAAAATGCGACCGAAGTGAAGTTGTTGATTGCGTTGCTTCGCTATTTGAAAAATCCAAAAGACGACGAATCGAAAGTCTATTTCTTGTATTTTATTGCGAAATATTTGCAATCGGATTTAGAAATTCACGATTTCATCTTGGCTACAAAAGATAAAAATTCGGAAGAATTAGAAGCGTTTTTGAAAACCATCGGTATTGAAATTTCGTTCAAAAATTGCAAGAAAAAATCGCTGTATGAAGCAGTCGAAATTTTAATAGCGACTTTTTTAAATGACAAAGTGAATACTTCGTATTTGCAATATTTCTTGGATTTGGTATTGGAAAAAGATGTAAAAGTACAATCGAGTATTGCGGATTTCTTGGAGTATTGGGATAAAATTGGCTACCAAAAAAGTATTCCTTCACCAGAAGGAACAAATGCCGTTCGCATCATGACAATTCACAAATCAAAGGGTTTGGAATTTCCTGTGGTGATTTTTCCGTTTGCTGAAGAAGATTTTTCTAGAAAAATTAAAGACAAATTATGGATTCCGTTAGAAGATTCAAATATTGATTTACCAAAAGCTTTAATCAATAATAGAAAAGAAGTGGAAAGTTACGGAAACGAAGCAAAAACCATTTTTCAAACCAAAAACCAAGAAGAAGTTTTAGATACGATTAACGTTTTATACGTTGCGTTAACGCGTGCTGAAGAACAATTGTATGTGATTTCAAATAAATTATTGACCAAAAAAGGCGATTTTGTTACTAATAATTTATCGTTCTATTTTATTGAGTTTTTACAGAATTTAGGCAAATATGAAGACACAAAATTAGAATACGAGTTCGGAAATCCAACCCGAATTTCAGCCAACAAAGCACATGAAGGAAAAAATAATCAAATTGGCATTGTAACCCATAAATTAAATCCAAAAAATATCAAAATTGCACAACGCGAAGCTTTAATGTGGGGAACCATTCAGCAAGATGCAATTAATTTTGGAAATATTTTGCATGAAATAATGGCGTTTATTCATACTAAAGACGATGTAGATTTAGCGATTCAAAAAGCAACCGAATTGGGATTGATTACATTTTCTCAAAATCAAATTTTCAAAGAAACGATAGCTAAAATTGTGAATTATGAAGAATTAATTCCGTTTTTTGATGCGGATGCAAAAGTTTATAACGAACAAAACATCATAAAGAAAGCGACTAAAAACAGCAAACCAGATAGAGTCGTAATTAAAGATAATGTTGCGTATTTGTTAGATTATAAAACAGGAGAAAAAAACAACAAACACAAAGCTCAATTAGAAGAATATGAGTTGGCTTTGCAAGAAATGAAGTACACGGTTGCAAAAAAAGCACTTATATACATAGGAGAAAGTATAGAAATAGTAACTTTGTAGCCATAAACTAATAACAACAAACAACAACAAAATATGTACGGAAAAATCCAACAACACCTACAAAACGAATTAAATACCATTCAAGAAAACGGATTATTTAAAAAAGAACGCATTATTACTTCTCCACAAGGAGCAGAAATTACAATTTCAACTGGCGTAACGGTCTTAAATTTTTGTGCGAACAATTATTTAGGATTGTCATCACATCCAGAAGTGGTTCAAGCAGCGAAAGATGCTTTAGATTCTCATGGTTTCGGAATGTCATCAGTACGTTTTATTTGCGGAACTCAAGATATTCATAAAGAATTAGAAAAAAAGATTGCCGATTTCTACGGAACAGAAGATACTATTTTGTATGCTGCTGCTTTTGATGCTAACGGAGGTGTTTTTGAACCTTTATTAGGAGAAGAAGATTGTATTATTTCTGATTCTTTGAATCACGCTTCTATTATTGATGGTGTTCGTTTGTGTAAAGCAGCACGTTACCGTTACGAAAATAACAACATGGAAGACTTAGAGCAACAGTTAGTCAAAGCAACTGAAGCCGGTCACCGTTTTAAATTAATTGTAACTGACGGCGTTTTTTCAATGGACGGATTAGTTGCGCCATTAGATAAAATTTGCGATTTAGCGGATAAGTATGACGCTTTAGTTATGGTTGATGAATGTCACGCAGCTGGTTTCATAGGTGCTACAGGAAAAGGTACATTAGAAGCTAAAGGTGTAATGGGAAGAGTAGACATCATCACAGGAACACTTGGAAAAGCTCTTGGTGGTGCAATGGGTGGTTACACAACAGCGAAAAAAGAAGTAATTGAAATCTTACGCCAACGTTCGCGTCCATATTTATTTTCAAACTCGTTAGCACCATCTATTGTAGGAGCTTCATTAAAAGTTTTTGAGTTATTAGAAAAAGACACTACACTTAGAGATAAATTAGAGTGGAATACCAATTATTTTAAAGCAGGATTAAGAAAATCAGGCATAGATTTCATAGATGGAGACTCTGCAATTGTTCCAGTAATGTTATACGATGCTAAGTTGTCACAAGTAATGGCAGAAAAACTTTTAGCAAAAGGAATTTATGTAATTGGGTTTTTCTTCCCAGTTGTACCAAAGGATAAAGCGCGAATAAGGGTACAATTATCAGCAGCTCATACGCAAGCTCATTTGGATAAAGCTATTGCAGCTTTTACAGAAGTGGGTCAAGAATTGGGTATAATCAAGTAAAATCCGACAAAAAAACGTTTTTTTTTAACAAAACTTTTTGTAGTTAAAAAAAAATAGTACTTTTGTTCCAATTATAACGCATTGTAATTAAATAAATAAGTATGAAACATTTAAACAAATTATTTGCTGTAGCTTTATTGTTTGCTGGATTAACATCGCAAGCACAAGACAGTAACAACCCATGGGCTGTGTCTTTTGGGGTAAACGGAGTAGACACTAAAGTTAGTGCTGTTGGAAACGATAGTCCAAAATGGATTCAATTAGCTAATGCTAAAGAAAATTGGAATATTTTACCTTCAGTATCTTATTTAAACGTATCTAGATACGTTGGAGATGGTTTTTCTTTTGGATTAACTGGATCTGTTAACAAAATTGACAAATGGGTTTCAAGAGTTCCAGGAACAGAATCTACTGATTTAGTTTCTAACCCAGGTGATTTATCTTACTATGGTATTGATGCTACAGTAAAATATAGCTTCATGGAATTATTAAAATCTAAATGGTTAGACCCATCTGCTCATATTGGTGGAGGTTATACTTTCTTCGGTGACGCATCTGCGGGTACTGTTAATGGAGGTTTAGGATTAACTTTTTGGTTTACTGAAAACGTTGGTTTACAATTCCAATCTACTTACAAACATTCATTTGATGATAACAGAGTAGCAGATTTAGATGTTCCAACTCATATCCAACATTTTGCTGGTTTAACTTTCAAATTTGGAGGTAAAGACACAGATGGTGACGGAATTTATGACAAAGATGACGCTTGTCCAGAAGTTGCTGGTTTACCAGAATTCAAAGGATGTCCTGATACTGATAAAGATGGTATTCAAGATTCAGCTGATGCTTGTTTAGATGTACCTGGTTTAGCTGAATTCAATGGTTGTCCTGATACTGACGGTGACGGAATCATCGATTCAGAAGATGAGTGTGTTGATGTTAAAGGAACAAAAATCATGAAAGGTTGTCCAGATGCTGATGGTGACGGAGTAGCTGACAAAGATGATGAATGTCCTACTGTAAAAGGTGCTAAAGAAAACAAAGGTTGTCCATGGCCAGATACAGATGGTGACGGTGTTGCTGATAAAGATGACAAATGTCCTACTGTAAAAGGAACTGTAGCTAACAATGGTTGTCCAGAAGTTTCTGACGAAGCTATGAAAAAATTAAATGACTATGGTAAAACTATCTTGTTTAACTCTGGAAAATCTTCTTTCCAAAAACAAACTTACCCAGTTTTACAAGCTATGTCAGCTATCTTAAAAGAGTATCCTACTGCTAAATTCTCTTTAGAAGGACACACTGATTCTGATGGTAAAGATGCTATGAACCAAAAATTATCTGAAGATAGAGCTGCTGCAGTTAAGAACTACTTAATTGAGCAAGGTATTGATGCTTCAAGATTATCTTCTAAAGGTTTTGGTGAGTCTATGCCAGTAGATTCTAATAAAACTGCTAAAGGTAAAGCTAACAACAGAAGAGTAGAAGTGAAATTAGTTAAATAATTTCTTTCTAAAATATATTAAGAAACGCCTCGATTTATCGGGGCGTTTTTTTATTTTTATAAAATGAATTCAAATACTTTTTTAGACAAGTTAAGCGCAACTATTTTATTACAATCCGATATTCAATTATCGAATTGTTTGATTGTTTTACCCAATAAAAGAGCCAAAGTGTTTCTTTTAGAAAGCTTAAAAAATCAATTAGAAATTACTTCGTTTGCGCCAACTATCATTAGTATTGAAGATTTTATTCAAGAAATTTCAGGTCTGCGCACGATTGATCCAATTGAATTGCTTTTTGAATTCTACGAAGTCTATCTTTCTGTAACAGATAAATCTAAACAACAAACTTTCGAGGAATTTGCCACTTGGGCAAAAACCGCAATTCAAGATTTTAATGAAATCGATCGCTATTTATTAGATCCAAATCATGTTTTCTCTTATTTAGAAGATATCGAAGCATTAAAGCGTTGGGATTTACAACCACAAGACAAAACCAAATTAATCACAACTCATTTAGAGTTTTGGGCTAAATTGCCTTTGTATTACGAATCTTTCTATAACCATTTATTAAAAAAAGGAATCGGTTATCAAGGTTTATTGTACAGAGAAGCAGTAAAAAACTTAGCTTCGTTTACCTTAACAATTACCAATCAAATCTATTTTGCAGGTTTCAATGCACTAAATCAAGCGGAAGAACGAATATTCAAACACTTAGCCAACGAGAACAAAGCCAAAATTTATTGGGATATCGATGAGGTGTTTTTGAACGATTCGTATCACGATGCTGGTTTGTTCATTCGAAAGTTCAAAAAAGAATGGAAACCTTTTGTAAATCAAGATTTCGAATGGGTTGTCAATCATTTCAGCGAAGCTAAAAACATCGAAATTATCGGTACGCCAAAAAGTATTGGTCAAGCCAAAATAGTAGGAACTATTATTGAAAAAATTCAATCTGAAAACCCAAATTTAGAGAAAACGGCCGTTGTTCTAGGCGATGAAAATCTGTTGCTTCCTGTTTTATATGGTTTACCCGAATCAGTAGATGCGTTGAATATTACGATGGGTTATCCAAGTAAAAATAATCCGGCGCAACTGTTGATTAGTAAGTTGTTTAAGTTACATACCAATGCCAAACAACGCAATGAAAAAAGCTATACATTCTACTACAAAGAAGTTTTAGATATTTTAAATCATCCTTTAGTGGAACCATATTGCAAAGTAGAAGAAGTGGTAAAAGTGATTAACAACAACAATTTCACTTTCTTTTCCAATCAAAAATTATTCAGTTTATTCGAAGAAAAATATCCAAACACAGAAAATAAATTCTTTGAACTATTATTCACACGTTGGGACGACTCTATTTCGGATATTTTATCAAATTTAAATGCGATATTACTCACCATAAAATCCTATTTAAGCAATGACGATACCGAAGAAAAAGTAACGAAAGCTTTTGTGTATTCGGTTTTTAAAACCATTAATAAATTAACCAATTATCACGAAACCTATAATCAAATCGAAAGTCTGCAATCACTTCAGGCAATTTACAAGCAAATCATCGATTTAGCGGAAGTTTCTTTCGAAGGCGAACCTTTGAGCGGTCTTCAGGTAATGGGTGTTTTAGAAAGTCGCGTATTGGATTTTGAAAATGTGATTATTACTTCAGTAAACGAAGGTAAATTTCCCGCTGGAAAATCGCAGAATTCATTCATTCCATATGATGTAAAGAAAGAACTAGGCTTACCAACGTACAAAGAAAAAGATGCGATTTATTGCTATCACTTTTATCATTTGTTGTTGCGTGCGAAAAACGTTTGGTTGCTTTATAACACCGACAACGAAGGAATCGATGCTGGAGAAAAAAGCCGTTTTATTACCCAATTAGAAATCGAGAAACAATCAAAACACAATATCACAAGCACCATTTACAACGCCGTTTTACCTGAAAAAGCATACGAACCCGTTACGATTCCAAAAACAGATAAAATCTTAACACGTTTACACGAAATTGCAACGGATAAAGGGTTTTCGCCATCATCTTTAACGAATTATATTCGAAATCCGCTACAGTTCTATATGCAACGTATTTTGCGAATCAACGAAGCCGATGAAGTAGAAGAAAATATCGCAGTAAATACGTTGGGAACCATCATTCACAATGCTTTGGAAGAGTTGTATACACCTTATTTGAATCAGTATTTGGCATTGCATCATATTGAAGCGATGGGAGCAAAAATTGACGAAGTCATTCTAAAACATTTCAAAGAAATTTACAAAGAAGGTGAAATCACAAAAGGAAAAAACCTTTTAGCTTTTGAAGTAGCGAAACGAAATGTTTACAATTTTCTACAATTGGAAAAGAAAGATATCGAAGAAGGTCAAGCCATAAAAGTATTATTGTTAGAAGCGAGTTTATTTTGTGAAATCGAAGTAAAATCATTAACCTTTCCAATAAAAATCGCTGGTAAAGTTGACCGAATTGAAGAACGAAACGGCGCCATCAGAATCATCGATTACAAAACAGGAAAAGTAGATGGTAACAGCTTAAAAATTCAAGATTTTGGTGATTTGACTTCCGATATAAAAAATGAAAAAATTATTCAGTTGTTGTGTTATGCTTTGATGTTTGAAAATCACGAATTGAAACAAAACCGAGAAGTTTCAGCTGGAATTATTTCGTTTAAAAATATGAAAAGTGGCTTTTTACCTTTCGGATTAGGAAAAGGAAAAGATGCCGATGTTGTAATTTCAATCGAAATTTTAGAAGATTTTAAATCAGAATTAGAAACATTGATTGTAGAGATTTTCAATCCAGAAATTCCGTTTAAAGAAAAGGTTTAACGTTTCGTTACAATTTTCTTACATGCTTTTTCGTTTTCTTTACAAAAGTTACAGTAACCGAAAAACATACTTATGAAAAAAATCTTCTCTTTCGCATCCATTTTATTGGTTAATATTTTGTTTTCGCAAATTCAGGCTCCTGTTTTTAATCTTGATTTTGAAAAACATTCTAAAAAGGATGAATTACCAAACGATTGGATTCGATGGGGAGATAGCGAATTAAAAATTGATTCGACTAATGCCGTTTCTGGAAAAAATAGTATGCTTATTAATGTCAAGGAAGGTGAAGGTTTTGGTTGTGTTGCTTACAAACTTCCTGCAAATTTTAAGGGTAAAAAAATCACTTTAGAAGGTTTTATGAAATATGAAAACGTTACTGATGGTTTTGTTGGTTTGCTTGTTAGAATAGATAAAGATGGACAATCTGTTGGATTTGATAATATGCAAAACCAAAAATTACAAGGAACTTCGGAATGGAAAAAACATACTGTAACTATTGATTTCAAAGAAAATGCAGATGAAATTTATGTTGCTGGAATTTTAGTTGGTAAAGGAAAAGCTTGGTTTGATAATTTTAAAGTTACCATTGATGGAAAACCTATTGAAAAGCTAAAACCTGTCGAAAAAGAACTTTCTATTGTTGAAAAAGACACAGAATTTGATACAGGTTCTAAGTTTGAAATTACAAATCTTAATGAAATTCAAAAACGAAATTTATTCATTTTAGGAAAAGTTTGGGGTTTTGTAAAATATTATCATCCTGTAATTGCTGAAGGAAAAATCAGTTGGGATTATGAACTTTTTAGAGTGTTGCCAAAAATTAGTAACAAGGATTTTGATAATGAACTGGTTAAGTGGATTAATAAATTAGGAACTTTTAAAACAACAACTCAAAAACTTCCGAAAGAAAATGAAATTAAATTACTGCCTAATACCAAGTGGATTGCTGATACAAATTTAATTTCTTCCGAATTATCCACATTACTTCAAAAGGTAAATAATGCAGACAGAAGCGATAAAAACTATTATATTCAATTGCATCGAAGTGTAAATAATCCAGATTTTACAAACGAAAAAGTGTATGATAAAATGAAGTACACCGATACCGGAATTAAACTTTTATCCATTTTTAGATATTGGAACATGATTGAATACTTTTTTCCAAATCGTCATTTGATGGATGAAAATTGGGATGCTGTTCTTACAGAATTTATTCCGAGAATCACCGCTACAAAAGATCAAAAAGGCTACACTTTAACCTTGTTAGAACTTATTGGAAAAATTCAAGATACTCATGCCAATATTTGGAGATATAATGAGGTTTTAGAAGATTATTTTGGTCAAAATATTGCTCCTGTTAAGTTAAAATTTGTTGAAAATAAAGCAGTAGTTGTAAAATTACAAGACGATTTCAAAGATGCTAATTTGCAAGTTGGTGATGTAATTGTTTCTGTTAATGGTGTAAAAGTGGAGGATTGGTTAAACAATAATTTGAAGTATTTTCCTGCTTCAAATTATCCAACACAATTGCGAGATGTGGCACGAAAAATGTTACGCACAAACGATAATTCTATTCAGCTTACAATCGAAAACAATTCAGGAGTTAAAGATGTAGTCGTTAGTACAATTAAATACAAGTATTTCAGAGAAGAACCTGTTTCACACAAAATTATCAATGAAAATATAGGTTACATATATCCAGGAACACTGAAAAAAGGTGAAATCAATGAAATCATGGATAAGTTTTTAGATAAAAAAGGATTAATTATTGATTTAAGATGTTATCCTTCTGATTTTATTATATTTAGTTTGAGTAATTATCTACTAAATGAGAAAAAAGACTTTGTAAAGTTCACCGCTGGAGATATTAAAACACCAGGATTGTTTACTTTTAGAGGAGGAGAAATGCAAGTTGGAGGTAAAAATAAAGATGCTTTTAAAGGAAAAGTAATCATATTAGTTAATGAAGAAACACAAAGTCAAGCAGAATATTCAGCAATGGCCTTACGTGTAGCACCAAATGCAAAAGTTTTAGGAAGTACAACCGCTGGTGCTGATGGGAATGTATCTGGAATTACTTTACCAGGAAATATTTTCACTTACATTTCTGGAATTGGTGTTATAACTCCTGATGGTTCAGAAACGCAACGTATAGGAATTGTTCCTGATGTGAAAATGGAACCAACAATTAAAGGAATTCGTTCAGGAAAAGATGAAGTATTAGAAAAAGCTATCGAGTTAATTAATAACTAAACCCTTTTCAAAAACCCTGTCAAAACCGTCAATAATTCCGCTTGATTTTCAAAATGACTCATGTGGCCGTCTTCAAAAGTGGTGAGTTGCACTTGTGTACCTTCGATTTGTTCTAAATTCTCATCGTAATTTAAAACCGGATCTTTTTTTCCAAGAATAAGTTGAATAGGATAAGGCGCAAAATGTAAAATAACTTCGCGGTCTTTTCTAATTTTCATGCCTTCTAATGCGGCAACAATTCCTTGAAGTGGTGTTTTTAAAGCTTCTAATTTTACTTCTTCGATAATGTCTGCTAAACGTTCGCGATTGTCTTCGCTAAACAAATTCGCAATGCTCATGCGAATAAAAGCCGAATAATTTTGCTTCACCGCCACAATAGCGCGGTCACGATTTGCTTTTCGTTCGTCGCTATCGGCTCTTGAAGTAGAGTTTTGCAACACAATTCCTTTGACATTATCAGGATACAATTCGGCGAAAGCCAACGCTACATAACCACCCATCGAATGTCCAATCAAAACCGCTTTCCTGATTTTTAATTCGTGCAACACATGATGTACCATATCGGCTTGGTCTTCCATGGTGTGGACATAACCTAGACATTCTGTTTCACCATGACCTAATAAATCTATGGTAATGATGCGATGCTTTTTAACCAATTCAGGAACAAACGCCTTCCACATCGATTGATTTTCCAAAAAACCATGCAATAAAACCACAGCCGTTCCTTTTCCTTGGTCGGTGTAATTGATTTTAGTGTTTTTGAAGTTCGTGGTTTTCATAAAAGCAAAGGTAGAGTTTAAACGTAAAGGGCGCAAAGTTTTTTCGCGAAGTGCGCAAGGATTTTATGAATTATTGATTTTAAAAAATAGTTATATTTGATAAATCAAAATTTGTATGGAAAAAATTTCTGGAGAAGATTTTAAAAAAATTTTATATAGTGATCAAGGCGATGATATAATATCTGATTATGAAGTTGAAATCGAAAAGCGCTTAAATATAAATTTGGAGAATGTTTATTTAAAAACTTCTTTTTCAAATATTATTTTTACTGGAGGAACTTTGAGATTTTATAAGAAAAAGCAAGAGGAAGTACATTTGTTAGATTTTGATAATTGTACTTTTTTTTGTGATATTCACTTTGATGCTTGTAATGTTTATAGTCTAAGTTTTATTTCCAATATTTTTAAATGCGGTAATGTATTATTAACTAATTGTGAAATACTTAATTTAAATTTTAATGGGCACAATGTTTTTGAGAAAGGAAATCTTGAGATATATTATAGTAAATTTGTTTCAAGTTTTAGTATAGAGGATATTAAATATAAAAATTCTTCGGAGTTAATAATTAAAGAGACTACTTTTGATTGCCCAACATCTATAACAAATACCGAAATTAATCAGTTGGTAATTTCTAATTCTTTTTTTAAACAACAATTTGATTTTTTTAGAAATAAATCAAACAATAAAATTAATTCGTTTTTTTTTAATCGATGTGAATTCAATTATTCTAGTTTTTTCAAAACTAAATTTAATAACGATACTCATTTTTCGGATTGTAAATTTTTGAATGTAACAAAATTTGAAAGTACAGGTGAAGAAATAAAAACTGTATTAAGATTTGATGATTGTGAATTTTTAAATCAAGTAAGTTTTAATAAATCAAGGATTTATAAAATTTTATTCAATAATATAAAATTTCACGATATTGTCTCTTTACAAGAAACATATTTTGATATTGTTGATATTGATAGAACTATTTTTGAAAAGCATGCAAATTTTGATGACATTCAAATAAAGCAAATATACAACTGTAATAGAAGAACTATTCGAACAATTAAATTACAATTACAAAAAGCTGAAAATAAAATTGATTATAATAAATTTAGAGTTTATGAATTTAATGCCTATAGAAATGACATTAAAATGAAGTTGAAAGAATATGAAAAAGATAAAGACCATTTGAGTCATAGGGTAAGAGAACCTATTCAATTAAAAAGAGATGCTTTTGTTTTGTGGATTAGCGATATAGTTTCAGAGTATGGAACAGATTGGAAAAGAGCTTTGAACTTTACTTTTTTCTCGGGATTATTAATTTATTTGGCTTTCTTTTCTGTTGAAAATTTTAACCAAACCATTGACTTGTCAAATTGGAATAACTGGGAAAAACTTATTTCTGGTTTCTTTAGATTTTTTGTAGTTACAGATTTCTATAATCCATTAGAGAGTGATAGGGTCTATTTAAATAATCCTTTAAGTTGGATTCTATTTATATTTGGCAAAATTGTAATTGCTTTTGGAATTTATGAAACGATTCAATCATTTAGAAAGTTTAAAGCATAATTTAATAAATAATATGTTCACCATCCAACAAATCCAGGAAGCGCACGCCAAAGTAAAAAGCGGTGCCGATTTTCCAAAATACATGCAAGACATTATTGCGCTTGGCGTAACTTCTTTCGAAACGTTTGTATTTGACAATCATACCCATTATTATGGCGCTAATGATTTTCAAATAGCTTCAGAAGGTTTTTCAGAAACCTTAACTATTGCTGATGAAAGCAATATTGAGCAATTCAAATCCGACTTAAAATCGCACCAACAAGGCAACACCGATTACATGACTTTTTTAAAAGATTGCGCCAAATCAGGTGTTGAAAAATGGGTTGTTGTCATGGATAAAATGACGTGCAGTTATTACGACAAAGCCGGAAATGAAATGGTAGTAGAAGTAATTCCTTCGGTTTAATATTTTAGGAACACAGATTTAAGAAATTATATAAATTTTAAAAATTTCTCCAATCTGTGTTCAAAAAAAAATGGCTTACATTTCTGCAAGCCGTCTATACTGTAAACTGAGACTGAGACTGAAAACTAACTATTCATTATCGCTTCAATTTCCTCAATTTCTATCGGAATATTGCGCATTAAATTAAACGCAGCTCCTTTTTCTTGAATTACCATATCGTCTTCTAAACGAATACCAAAACCTTCTTTCGGAATGTAAATCCCTGGCTCAACTGTGAATACCATGTTGGCTTGCATTGGTTCGTGTAATAATCCGTAATCGTGAGTATCTAATCCCATGTGGTGCGAAGTGCCGTGCATAAAATATTTTTTATACGCTGGCCAATCTGGATTTTCGTTTTGTACATCGGCTTTATCGATTAATCCTAAACCAAGCAATTCTGAAGTCATGATTTTACCCACTTCTACATGATATTGTTTCCATAATGTGCCTGGAACCAACATTTTTGTAGCTTCGTTTTTCACATTTAATACCGCTTGATAAACTGCTTTTTGTCTATCTGTAAAACGACCCGAAACCGGAACCATACGAGTCATATCGCTTGAATAATTAGCATATTCTGCACCAACGTCTAATAAAATCAAATCACCAGCTTTACATTGTTGGTTGTTTTCGATATAGTGCAACACATTTGCATTGTTTCCAGAAGCAATAATTGGCGTGTAAGCAAAACCTTTCGAACGATTTCTTAAGAATTCATGCGCAAATTCGGCTTCAATTTCGTATTCCATCACGTTTGGTTTTACGAATTGTAAAACTCTTCTAAAACCTTTTTCAGTAATATCACACGCTTTTTGGATTAAATCCAATTCTTCGCTTTCTTTTACCGAACGCAATCTTTGTAAAATAGGATTTGATTTTTCTACTTTATGTGCTGGATAATTTTCCTTCCACCATTTCACAAAACGCGCTTCACGGGTTTCCGTTTCAATAACCGCTCTGTAATGTTCGTTGGTGTTGATGTAGATTGTTTCAGCATACGCCATAACTTCTTTCAACGTTTTGTGGAAATCTTGTAACCAAATCACTGATTTAATTCCAGAAACTTCAAACGCTCTTTCTTTCGTAAGTTTTTCACCTTCCCAAATAGCAATGTGTTCATTCGTTTCTTTTAAGAATAAAATTTCTTTCAAATGTTCATAAGGTGCATCAGGAAAAAGCAATAAAATACTTTCTTCTTGATCCACTCCCGATAAATATAAAATATCTCTATGTTGTGCAAAAGGCAAAGTACTATCAGCACTTACCGGATAAATATCGTTTGAATTGAATACCGCAACGCTGTTAGGTTTCATTTGAGCTGTAAACTTAGCTCTGTTTTTAACGTATAAATCGCGGTCTATTTGATGGTATTTCATATGTCTTTTTTTTTTATTGTTTTTTAATGGTCGTATGCAATCGCCCAAAGGCTCATGTCATTTTTTAAGTGATTAGTTATTAGTAACTAGTGACTAGTTTTTGTGCATAACAAATTCTATGTTTCTATGTGTTTAAAATAGTTTTCAAAATTAATAAGATAAAAATGAAAAGTTGTTAAATACTTTAGAAATTTTGTAGAAGTGTAATGTTTTGGCTAATTTTCAACAAAATTTTTCAAGATGAAGCAAATTACGCTACTGTTTTTATTGATTGTGCAATCAACAATCGCTCAAAATTCGTTGTTTAATCAAATAGAAGCTAAAAATATCGGACCAACCATCATGAGCGGTCGTGTGGTAGATTTGGCAGTAAATCCGAAAAATCCAACCGAATTTTACGTTGCTTATGCTACAGGCGGACTTTGGTATACCAACAACAATGGAACTTCTTTTTCACCTGTAATGGATTCTGCTGAAACCGTAAATTGTGGTTCTGTTACGGTAGATTGGAAATCGGGAACTATTTGGGTAGGAACTGGTGAAGTGAATGCTTCGCGTTCGTCTTATGCTGGCGTTGGGGTTTTAAAATCTTCGGATAAAGGAAAAACTTGGGAAAATTTAGGATTAAAAGATTCGCATCATATCAGCCGAATTTGGGTGAACCCAAGTAACTTGAATGAAATTGTAGTTGCGACTGTTGGACATTTGTATACAACGAATAAAGAACGTGGTATTTACAAATCAACTGATGGTGGAAAATCTTGGAAACAAACTTTGTTCGTTGCGGAAGATACTGGAATTATTGATTTAGCCGTTTCTAAAAACAATCCAAAAATCATGTTTGCGGCGTCTTGGCAAAAAGATAGAAAAGCTTGGCATTTTGATGGTGATGGCGAAAAATCAGGTATTTATAAAAGTGAAGACGGCGGAACTTCTTGGAAATTGGTTACCACAAAAGAAAGTGGATTTCCTGCTAATGAAGGTGTGGGAAGAATTGGTTTGGCATTATTCAATGAAAACGTAATTTATGCGGTTGTTGATAATCAGAACAAACGACCAAAAACAGCTTCAAAAAATAAATTGACTACAATGTTATCAACTCCAGGAGCTGATTTCATGGAAATTTCAAATAAAGAGCTGAATATTGCTTTGAAAGAAAGCGGTTTTAGAGATAAATATCGTGCGGAAAATATTAAAAACTGGGTTGCCAATAATCACATGGAACCAAAAGAAGTTTTAGCAATCCTTTCTGATGCGAATAAAGCGTTATTTGAAACAGAAGTAATTGGTTGCGAAGTATACAAATCAGAAGATGGCGGAAAATCATGGAAAAGAGCGAATCAGAATTATATTGACGATATGTTTTACACCTACGGCTACTATTTTGCGAACATTTCTGTAGATGAGAAAAATCAAAATCGCGTTTATATTGGTGGCGTTCCGTTATTATTTTCGGAAGATGGTGGAAAGACATTTACAGCTATTTCAAAAGAAAATGTGCATGCGGATCATCACGTAACTTGGGTAAATCCCGAAAATCCAAATCACATTATTAACGGAAACGATGGTGGTGTGAATATTTCGTATGATAATGGCGAACATTGGATTAAGTGTAATAATGAAGCGGTAAGTCAGTTTTATGCCGTGAATGTGGATTATCAAGAAAATTATAATGTCTATGGCGGCATGCAAGATAACGGCGTTTGGTTTGGTCCAAATAATTATTCACACAATGTAGCTTGGCATCAAGAAGGAAAATATCCGTATCAAGAATTGATGGGTGGTGATGGAATGCAAACGCAAATCGACAGTCGTAATCCAAATGTAGTTTTTACGGGTTATCAATTTGGGAACTACTATAGAATCAATCAGAAAGAAGGTAAGTTTGATTACATCACGCCAAAAGCACCTAAAGGAGAAAAACCTTATCGTTTTAATTGGCAAACACCGATTTTGTTGTCATCACACAATCAAGATATTTTGTACATGGGTTCGGAGTTTTTACACCGTTCTATGAATCAAGGTGAAACTTGGGAAAGAATTTCGGGTGATTTAACCAATGGAGCCAAAGAAGGAAATGTAGCTTTTGGAACGTTGACTACAATTTCAGAAAGTAAATTCCAATTTGGCTTACTTTATGCAGGTTCTGATGATGGAAAAATTCATGTTTCAAAAGATGGTGGCGTTTCTTGGCAATTGATTTCGGGTAATTTACCACAAAACTTATGGGTTTCAAGAGTTGTCACTTCAACTCACAAAAAAGAAAGAGTTTATGCTACTTTAAACGGTTATAGAAACGATGTTTTTGAAAGCTATGCTTATGTTTCGGAAGATTTTGGAGCAACTTGGACATCAATTTCAAACGGATTAACTAATGCTGTAAACGTAATTGTTGAAGATTCAGCTAACGAGAATATTTTATACGTTGGAACAGATAATGGCTTATTTATTTCGTTAGACAAAGGTACAACTTGGCAAGATTTTTCAAATGGAATGCCAAAAGTTGCGGTTCATGATGCGGTAATTCAAACAAAAGCAAAAGAATTAATCGTTGGTACACACGGTCGTTCGATTTATAAAATGGATATTTCTAAAATTCAGGAACTGACGAACGAGGTTTTAGCTAAAAGCATTCATTTGTTCAAAGTGAATGATCGAATCAAATCCGACCGATGGGGAAGTCAAAATTATGCTTGGGGAAAACCGAGTGAGCCATCACAAGAAATTTGGTTCTATTCAAATGCCGATGGAGTTGTGAATTTTACCATTACAAATGAAATAGGAATGGTCGTTCATACTCAAAAAATAGCCGCAAAAAAAGGATTAAATTCGTTTACGTATGATTATTTGCTGGCAAAAGAAGATGCTGAAAAGTGGAATAAAAAAGACAAAAAAATCAAAATCATGGCGTCCGAAAACAAGAAATTTTATGTGCCAATTGGAAAATTTAAAGGAGTTCTTTCAAAAGATAAAGCAACAGAAAATAGTTCGTTTGAAATTAGTGCACCAAAAAAATAAATTATGAAAAATATAATAACTAGTCTCCTTTTATTTGCTACGATTTTAAGTGCTGCACAAGACAAAAAAGCCTATCAAATTTTTGATAAAAACGGTAAAAAAACTTCCTATGAAAAACTCTTAAAAGCGGGAGAAAAGGCTGATGTGGTTTTGTTTGGCGAATATCATGACAATTCAGTCGTGCATTGGTTACAATTAGAATTTACAAAAGATTTAGCCCAAAAGAAAGATTTGGTTTTAGGTGCCGAAATGCTCGAAGCTGATAATCAAACGCAAGTAAATCAATATTTGAAAGGCGAAATCAATCAAAAACAAATGGATTCTTCAGCGCGACTTTGGAAAAATTATAAAACCGATTATAAACCTTTAGTGGATTTTGCCAAAGAAAAGAAATTCAGTTTTATAGCTACAAATGTACCTCGAAGATATGCTTCATTGGTTTTTAAAAAAGACTTAGTTGCTTTGGATTCGCTTTCTGCTCAAGAAAAATCATGGATTGCACCGTTGCCAATAGAGTTTGACATCAATCTACCTGGTTATAAAAGCATGATGGGAATGCAAGGTGGACATGCTGGTGAGAAAATGCCAAAAGCTCAAGCTATAAAAGACGCTACAATGGCATATTTTATTAATAAAAACAGAAAAGAAAACAGTGTTTTTATTCATTACAATGGCACTTATCATTCGGATAATTTTGAAGGAATCAATTGGTATTTAAGAAAATTAGATGCTGGCATAAAAATTGTTACAATTGCTACGGTGGAACAAAAAGATATTTCAAAATTAGAAGCCGAACATTACAATAAAGCCGACTTTATACTCGTTATAGATGAAGACGTAACAAAAACGTATTAAAATCGTCTTATTTTTGAAACCAAACGTTAGGGTTTTGTTTAATGTTGGATTCCTGCTTTCCGTTATAGTCCTGATAAATCGGGAGCTATCA
>Ga0209373_10002571_pt1 | contig 17948 bp, 17 predicted proteins | sample Higcelweek5metaG_FD_187173 | JGI IMG/M metagenome (GOLD analysis project Ga0209373, IMG submission 187173) | Freshwater pond sediment microbial communities from the University of Edinburgh, under environmental carbon perturbations - High... | ecosystem: Environmental > Aquatic > Freshwater >... | reverse complement strand
TGGTGAAGATGCCGAGCGTCCCGCAGGAGCCCACGAAGAGCCGCGTCAGGTCCAGGCCCACCACGTTTTTGTGGGCGCGGCCCCCGGCGTCGCAGATTTTCCCGCCCGGCAGCACCGCGCGCACGCCGAGCACGTAGTCCCGCGTGACGCCGTACTTCACCGCGCGCATGCCGCCCGCGCAGGTGGAGACGTTGCCGCCGAGGGTGGAAATCTTGAGGCTGGCGGGGTCCGGCGGGTAGAAGAGCTTCTGCTTCTGCGTGAGGGCCTGGAATTCGCTGGTGACCACGCCGGGCTCGACCTCGGCGCAGAAGTCGTCGGCGTTGATGTCGATGACGCGGTTGAGCCAGAGCGTGGACACCACGACGCCGCCAAAGGCCGGCACCGCGCCGCCGCTCATGCCCGTGCCGCGCAAACGGGGGACCAGCGGCATCTTCTCGGCCTCGGCCCACTTGAGCAGCTCCACGATCTGCTCCTCGGTGCGGGGGCGGACCACGGCCCAGGGCATGGCCGAGCGGCGGCTGGAGTCCGCGCCGTACACGGCCATCTCCTCGGGCTTGAGCACCAGGCCCTCGCCGGGGAAGAGCGATTCCAGGAAGCGCAGGTGCGTTGGCGTGAGGGCGGTGGCGAGGGAGGACGGTGCGAGGGCGGGGGCGGAGGCTGTTGCGAGTGCGGTCATGGCGCGTCCGTGGTGCTGGTAGGGGGGCGTGCCCCGCCGCCGGGATGGGGCGGGGGCTATTTCCTGTAATCCGACAACTGCCGCGCGGTGTCGCGCTGCATGTCGCGTTCCTTGATGTCGTCGCGGCGGTCGTGGACGTTCTTGCCCTTGCCGAGCGCGATCTGCAGCTTCACGCGGCCGTTCTTGAAGTACAGGCGCACCGGGACGACAGTCAGGCCCTTTTGCGAGGCCAGGGCCTGGAGCTTCACGATCTCGCGGCTGTGCAGGAGCAGCTTGCGCTCGCGGGTGGGCTCGTGCGGGTCCATTCCGGCATTTGCGTACGGAGCGATGTGCACGCCCGTGAGCCAGGCCTCGCCATTGTTGAAGCGCACGTAGCCGTCCATGAAGTTCACGCGGCCCTCGCGCAGGCTTTTCAGCTCCGAGCCCATGAGCACCAGCCCGGCCTCCATGACTTCGAGGAATTCATAGAGCCGTCGCGCCTGCTTGTTGGTGGCGATGAGCTTTTCGCCCGCGTGGCGATTGGGTTGTCCGGTCATGTGCTAGCCCCCGAGATCGTCGTTGTCCAGGAGCGAGGCGAAGAATGTGAGCTCTTCCGGGTATTTGTTGAAAATCGTGTCGCGCACCAGCCGGTTGATCTTGCCCACGGTGCGGCAGGCCAGAACCTCGCGCAACAGCGCCTTGCACTCGCTCATGCGGGCCTGCCGGATGATGCGCTTGATGCCCGGAATGGCCTGGGGCGAGAGGCTGATGCAGTCGATCTGCATGCCCATGAGGATGGGGACGCAGAAGGGGTCGCTCGCCACTTCACCACAGAGGCTGGCCTCGATGCCGGCCTGGTGCGCGGCGTCGACCACGTGCTTGATGCTGCGCAAAATGGCCGGGTGCAGCGGCTGGTACAGGTAGGAGACGTGCGGGTTGGTGCGGTCGATGCCCACGCTGTACTGGATCAGGTCGTTGGTGCCGATGCTGAAGAAGTCGACCTCTTCAGCCAGGAGGTTGGCGATCATCACGGCCGCAGGCAGCTCAATCATGATGCCGATGGGCATCTCCTGGTTGAAGCGCTTGCCCTCGGTGCGCAGCTCTTCCTGGGCCTCGCGCAGCTTGGCCTTGGCCCGGCGCACCTCACGCAGGCCGGAAATCATGGGGAACATGATGGACACGTTGCCGTAGGCGCTTGCCCGGGCGATGGCCTTGAGCTGCGTCTTGAACAGCTCCGGGTGCTGCATGCAGAAGCGGATGGCGCGCAGGCCCATGGCCGGGTTGGCCTCCTCCAGGGCGCCGAAGCTGGCGATGGTCTTGTCCGCGCCGAGGTCCAGCGTGCGGAAGATGACCTTGCGCGGGCTCATGATGGCCGCCAGGTCGGAATACTTGTCGGCCAGCTCGTCCTCGCCGGGCAGGTCGATGCGGTTTAAGTAGCTGTATTCCGTGCGGTACAGGCCGATGCCCTCGCCGCCGTTGTCCAGCACCGCCGCCACTTCCTCGATGAGCTCGATGTTGGCCTGCACCTGCACGCGGTAGCCGTCGATGGTCTCGGCCGGGAGCTGGCAGCCCCGGTAGATGCGGCGCTGGTACTGCTCGAACTGTTCCTCCAGCTCGTTGTACTCGGCCAGCTCGTCCTCGTCCGGGTCCACCAGGATGCGGCCGCCCACGCCGTCCATGATGACCAGGTCGCCGTCGTTGACCGCGTCCTCCAGGTCGGACACGCCCACCAGGGCCGGGATGCCGAGCGTGCGGGCCATGATGCCGGTGTGCGAGGTCTTGCCGCCCTGGGCCGTGGCGAAGCCCATGATCTTGGAGACCTCCAGCGCCACGGTGTCGGCCGGGGTCAGGTCGTGGGCCATGATGATGACCCGGCCCTCCACGGCCAGAAGTTCGCGCACGGTGCCGAGCAGGCGCGCCATGACGCGGTCGCTCATGACCCGCACGTCCTGCAGGCGCTCGCGGATGTAGAGGTCGTCGAGCACGCCGAAGGCCTTCTCCAGCTCGGCCACGGCCTTTTCCAGGGCCCACTCGGCGTTGACGCCCAGTTCGCGGATGAGCTTGGCCGCAGCCCCGGCGAGCTTGGGGTCCTTCAGGATCATCAGGTGCGAGTCGAGGATGTGCTTGTGTTCCTTGAGCTCGGCCGGGATGCGGTCGCGCGCGGTGGCCAGCTCGGCCTCCACCGTGGCGAAGGCCTCGCGCAGGCGGGTCTCTTCACCGGGCACCAGGGCGGGCTGGATGGTCTGGCGCGGCAGCTCGGAGCGGTGCCTGCGGTTGACGAACACGGCCTTGCCGATGGCGAAGCCCGTGGACACCGATATGCCGCGAACGATGACTCTGGCCACTATCTCTCCCCGAACTTGGCGGCGAAAAGCTCCGTCAGGCGGTCCACGGCCTGGGCCGCATCCGCGCCGCTGGCGCGGATCTCAAGGGTGCTGCCCATGGCGGCCGAGAGCGTCAGGATGTCCAGGATGCTTTTGGCGTCCACGCTCTGGCCCTGGCCCGCGATGACGATCTGCGCGGCGAAGGCCTGGGCCTCGCGTGCGATCTGGCTGGCCGGGCGCGCGTGCAGGCCCAGCTGGTTCGTCACCAGCACCTGCCGCACGCACTGCTCTGCCGTAGCGGCGCTCGAATCCATTTGTGCACTCGTTTCAGACATGGTCCAACCGTATGTTCATTGCGCCAGGGGCGTCCGTCAGGGAAAGCCCACGGGGATGCCGCCGCTGGCGCGTTGCATGAGCCAGGGGATGGCGGCAAGCGCCCACAGGACCACTCCGGCCACGATCCATCTGGGCAGTATGGGCCGCAGGGTCAGGACCCCGGCCACCCCGAGGGCGCCGATGCCCCAGGCCCAGGAAACGAAGTCCCTGGCCGGGAACAACTGCGCCCACAACACCAGGAGCAGCGCCGCGTTGACGAACTTGATGCGCCGTCCCCAGTTGATGAGATCCCAGTGCCGGAGGGCGCCGAGGAAGCTGAAGCCCCTGCGCAGGCCCCCAAGAAAAGTGTACACACGAAAGGCTTGCAATCCAAGAAAAAAGAAAATGCCCATTCCGAGGGGCAAAACGCGGTGGCCAGCCAGCAGCAGGCAGGTGCTGGAAAGCGCCCAGAAAATGAGCAGGCTGCCCGCGAAAACGGAGTCGCCCACGGCCGACAGGGTGTAGCTGGTGGTGTTCTTGACCTTCTCCAGGGCGTCGGGCGGGAGCCTGCGGCCCGCGATGTCCGCCTCCACGGCCAGGAAGATGCCCACCAGGCAGGGCACCCAGAAGGGGTGCGAGCTGAAGTGCCGGGCGTAGCGCTTGAGCGCCTGCTCGCGCGCCTTGGGCTCCTTGTGGATGACCCACAGCCCCGGCTGCATGGCGTAGAGCAGGCCCACGCTCATGAGCCCGCGCGGGTTCATGGACGCGCCCACCAGGTAGGTGCGCAGAAAGCAGCGCAGGTAGGCCTTGCCGCGCTCGGTCCAGAAGCCCTGGATGGAGGTCATGTCAGCGGCCCTTGCCGGGGCCGGGCGCGGGCGAAGGACCAGTCGAGGGGCCGGAGGATGGGCCGGTGGAGGTGTTGAAGCCCAGCTCCCGGGCCAGGGCCAGGTCGTCCTCGGCCGGGCTGCCCGCGATGGTCAGGTAGTCGCCGATCATCAGCCCGCTGGCGCCGGACTGGAACAGGGCGCGCTGGCCCTCGCCCTTTTCCGGGCCGAACACCGCGCCGCGCCCGCCGCACACGCGCAGATTGGCGTGGGGCAGCATGAGCCTGAGCAGGGCCAGGATGCCGAGGGCCTCGGGCCGGGAGAGCACGCCTTGGCGCTCCAGGCGGGTGCCCGGAATGGGCACCAGGAAATTCACGGGCACGCTCCTGACGCCCAGGTCCAGCAGGGTCTGGCCCAGCTCGGCGCGCTGCTCCCAGCTCTCGCCCAGGCCGAAGATGCCGCCGGAGCAGACGAAGAGCCCGGCCCCAAGGGCCTGGCGCACGGCCTCCACGTCGTCCTCGTAGGCGTGGGTGGTGCAGATCTGCGGGAAGAAGCTGGCCGCCGTCTCCAGGTTGTGGTGCACGCCCGAGAGCCCGGCGTCGATGAGCCGCGCCAGGCGCTCTGGCCCGAGCAGGCCCACGGACACGTCGGCCTGGAGCCCGGCCAGGCGCACCAGGCGCACGGATTCGAGCAGGCGCTCGAAGTCGCCCTCGGCGGGCTCAAGCCCGCTGGCCACGATGCCGAAGCGCGTGGCTCCGCGCGCCAGGGCGGCCAGGGCCGCCTGCTCGATCACGGCCGGTTCGAGGAAGCCGTGGCGGGGGCTGGCGGTCTTGTGGCGTCCGGACTGGGCGCAGAAGGCGCAGTCCTCGGAACAGCCGCCGCTCTTGGCGTTGACGATGGCGCAGAGGTGCAGGTCCTTGTTGTAATTCCTGCGGCGCACGGACCGCGCGCCCGCCAGCAGGCGTTCGAAGCCGAGGTCCGTCCCGTGGGCCCCGGCCTTTGCCGCAGCGAGCACGGCCGTCAGCGCCGCCCCATCCAGGGGGCGGTTGTCCAGGGCCAGGACGATGGCCCGGTCCAGTTCAGCCGTTGTGCCCAAGCCGCTCATAAATTTCCTTCACGCTCATTCCCTGCACGCGCAGGGCCACGCGCCTGGCCACCTCGCGCGGCTTGCCCCCGCGCGCCTTTTCCTCGGCCATGACCTCCGCCAGCAGCGTTTCCAGGTCTGCTTCCGCTCCGGCCTTTTCCGTCGCACCGGCCACGGGCTCCGGCCCGATGACCACCGTGACCTCGCCCAGGACCTCCAGCTTGACCTCGGCCAGCCTTCCGAGCCGTCCCAGGATAAACTCCTCGTAGACCTTGGTCAATTCGCGGCACAGGGCGAATTCGCGGTCGCCCAGGACCGAGGCCGCCAGGGCCAGGGTGGCCGGCAGGCGGTCCTTGCGCTCGAAGAAGATAAGGGATGCGCCCGTGGCCGCGTGGCGGGACAGGAGCTTCTGGGCCTGGCCCTTCTGGCGCGGCAGAAAGCCCAGAAAGGTGTACGGCGCGGGGGGCAGGCCGCTGGCCGAGAGTGCCACCGCCGGGGCCGAGGGGCCGGGCACCGAGGTCACGCGCAGGCCCGCCTCGCGGCAGGTGCGGACCAGGCGGTAGCCCGGGTCGGCCAGCACGGGGGTGCCCGCGTCGCTGATGAGGGCCACGCTCTGGCCCTGGACGAGCATGTCCAGCACCTGCGGGATGCGCCCGGTCTCGTTGTGCTCGTGCAGGCTGAAGAAGCCGGGCCGCGCGCGCTCGATCAACAGCCGCTTGAAGAAGAGCCCGGCGCGGCGGGTGTCCTCGGCCAGGATGGCGTCGGCGCGGGTGAGCACGTCCCGGGCGCGGGGCGAGAGGTCGGCGTCGTTGCCGATGGGCGTGGCCACCAGGTACAGGCCCGGGGCCAGCGGGGCGGAGGGGGTGGGCTCGGCCTGGTTCAATCGAAGTCCGCCAAAAGCGCGCCCACCTGGATGCCCATGACCTCGGGCCGATGCTCGTACATCTGCCGGATGCGCCAGCGGGCCTGGTGCAGCTGCTCGTTGTTGATGCCGTTGCGCAGCGCCGTGTCGGCCTCGATGAAGGCGGCCAGGCGGTCGCACATCTTGAGCAGCGGCCCGTCCTTGGGGTCCAGCTCGTCGATGTTGGCCGCGTTGCGCAGCTCGTCCTCGGTGACGTGGCGCACCTCGGCTCCGCCCGGGCCGCTCTCGCGCACGGTGGCGATGAACTCCGAGCCCACGCTGAGGCCCAGCAGGTAGCCCAGGCGTTCGGCCAGGTCCTGGCAGCCGCCGCTGCGCAGGGGCGCCAGGATGCGCCGCTCCAGCTCCTGGTTCTCATACTGTTTGATGAGCTCGCCGATGGACGCGTCCGAGGACTTCACGGGCGAGATGATGTCGCGGGTCAGCAGTTCCGGCAGGTCGTGGAACAGGCCGCAGAAGAAGTTGTTCTGGCGCCGGGCGCGGCAGGCGCCCGCCTCCACGCTGAAGAACCAGGAATAGGCCGCCACCAGGAACATGTGGCCCAGCACCGTGGTTTCGGGCACGCGCGGGGTCTGGGACCAGCGCTTCTGGAAGCGCAGCTGGCCCGCGCGCGCGGCGAAGCGGGCGAACTCGTTGTCGCCGGAGAGCAGCTCGGTCACGCCGGGGATGTCCGTCAGGGTCTTCAGGCGCGAGGTGAAGCTCTCCTCGATCTCCGGCATCTCCTCGTCGAGGGCGTTGAAGGGCCTCAGCACCCGGAACTCGGAGTAGGAGGCGTAGAGGTGGGCGGCCATGAGGATGCGCCGGGACAGAGTCTTCTCCTCGGGCTCCATGAGCGCCGCAGTCATGCGCGCCCAGAACTCGTCGCCCAGGGGGGCCAGCCGGGGCTTGAGCTGGGGCAGCACCCACTGGGTCAGCTTCTGGTAGTCCTCGCGGTTGGCCTTGATCTTGTAGAACACCGGGGGCTTGATGTCGGTGATGACCAGGCGGTAGAAGTAGTCGAAGAGCCCGCCCTCGATGGTCTCGTCCACCAGCGCCAGGCGTTCCTGCAGGTCCATGTCCTTGGTGACGCGGGAAAGCAGCATCCAGACCACGATCATCTTGTGGGCCTGCTTGTCCACCTCCATGAGCTCCATGGGGCGCAGCCGGTCGTTCCAGCGCTTCATGAACGCGCCGGAAAACACCAGCTGCAGCAAGCTCTTGCGGATCACCGTGGACATGCGCTCCTCCTTCGGATTGTCTTGCCGCTGATTCCCCGGCTGCGGATCTCCGCAACGCTGCAATCTACCGCGCCTTGCCGGGCTTCGGCAAGGGGGGCGCGGCCTGCTGTCCGCCGGGCTTCACCTGCCAGCAGTTACCCGGCCTTCGGCGTGAACAGGGCCAGGCACTCGGCATGGGCCGTGTGCGGGAACAGGTCCACGGCGCGCACCGCCGCCAGATCGTAGGCCGCGGACAACAGCCCGGCATCGCGCGCAAGGGTGGCCGGGTTGCACGACACATACACCAGCCGGGGCAGGGGCTTGTTGACGAGCCACTGCACCAGCCCGGCGTCCAGGCCCTCGCGCGGGGGGTCCACCACGGCCACGGCCGGGAACTCATAGTCCTCGGGCAGGCGCAGGGGGATGGGCTCCTGGCCCGAGAGGTCGGCGCGCACGAAGCGGCAGTTCTCGGTGCCGTTCAGGCGCGCGTTGGCCTCGGCGTCGGCGATGGCCGAGGGGTTCTGCTCCAGGCCCAGCACGCGCCCGGCCGCCTTGGCCAGAAACAGCGAGATGCCGCCGCCGCCGCAGTAGAGGTCGTAGACCGTATCCGTGGGCGCGAGGTCGGCCAGGTCGCGCAGGGCGGCGTAGAGCGCCTCGGCCCCCTTGGTGCAGGTCTGGAAGAAGGCGTCGGCGCTGATGGAGTAGCGCACGTTCTCCAGGGCCTCGATGAGCACCGGCGTGCCCAGGGTCAGGCGCGTGCGTTCGGCCTGGGACAGCCCGTCGCTGCTGCCGCGCTCGGAGTGGACAAAGCCCGTGAGCCCGGGGAAGCGGTCCAGCAGCGACTGCCCCAGGGCCTGCACGGCCCGGCCCTGGCCTTCGGTTGCGGGCGCGGTGATGAGCTGGGCCAGAAACGCGTCCTGGTGCACGCTGTGGCGCAGCACCAGGTGGCGCAGAAAGCCCTCGCGGCTGGCGCGGTCGTAGGCGAAGAGCTTGGCGTCCTTGCAGCCCTGGCGCACTGCGGCCACGATTTCCTGCCCGGCCTCGGGGAAGATGGGGCAGGCGGCGAGGTCGAACACGCGGCCCACGCCTGTTTTGCCGGTGGTCTGGCCAGACGGCTGGCCGGAGAGCTGGCCAGGAACGCCCGCCTCGTACAGGCCCAGGCGCAGGGCCTCGCCTTTGCCCTGGAAGGCGAACTCCATCTTGTTGCGGAAGGCCCGCAGCGCGGGCGCGCCAAGGGGGGGGAGCACCGACCCGGGCGTCACCTTGCCGATGCGCGCGAGGGCCTCCAGGATCTGGCGCTGCTTCCAGGCCAGCTGGCTCTCCGGGGCCAGGTGCTGCAGCGAGCAGCCGCCGCACAGGCCGAAATGCTGGCAGAAGGGCGTCACGGCCTCGGGCGAGGGCGTGAGCACCTCGGCCACAATGCCCTCGGCGTGGCGGCGGTGGACCTGGGTCAGCTTTGCCCGCACGCGTGAGCCCGGCAGGGCTCCGGTGACGAACACGGCCATGCCCGCGCCGGTGAAGTCCTCCACGCCCTCGATGGTCTCGGGCATGCGGCCCACGCCCGCGCCGCCCAGGGCCAGGGCGTCGATGTCGAGGTCCACCAGCTTGCCGACCAGCGGGGAGGCCCCGGCGGCGGACAGGCGGTGGCCTGTGCGGTGTTCCGCGCCGTGGCGCGGGGTGCGGCCCGTGGCGCTGTGCGAGTGGCGGCCGGACTTGTGGCTGCCGCCGCCGCGACCGGAAGTGTTTCTGGGGCTCATGGGCGCTCCTATCTTGCGTGCAAGGGTTTCGGTTGCGGACCTTCGTAGCCTGTGAGGTCCATGTAGAAGGCGCCGACGATGACCTTGCTCTTCACGCGCACCGGGATGCGCCGCTCGTCCGTGGTGATCCAGACCTGGAGCTTGGCGTCCGGGCTCTTGCGGAACACCCCGCCGATCTCCTTGACCTCCGGCTCCACCAGGAAGGTGTCGAACTCTCCCGCCTTGGTGGTGATGGTCTCGCGCTTGACCACGCGCGCCTTGCCGACCACGGCCTTGTCGCCGTCGGTCACCGGCGCGGCGAATTCGTAGCCCAGGGCCAGCGGCTTGGTGCGGAACAAAAAGAGCATGGACAGGGGGTCGAAGGTGCCGGGCTCGGTGCGCACGGCGTTTTTCAGCGCGCCCTTGCTGTAGCGGAAGGCCATGTTGCCCTGGGGGTTGAAGCGGATGAGGTAGTGGCGCACGTAGTCGCCCTCGGACTGGTCCTTCTGGTAGAGCAGGGCGCGCGTGACGCCGGGGTCGACCCAGGACTGGATCTCGTCGCGCACGCGGTAGAACTTGTCGATGAAGGGGGTGCTCTTGGCCAGGGCGCGGATGTGCAGGGCGGGCCTGCCCTCGGCTTCCGAGCCCGGCAGGGTCTCCAGCGTGGCCGTGCCCGCGTGGACGAAGGTCCAGTACAGGTCGTAGCTGAGCTTCTCCCCGGCCGCAAAGGGATACTCGGCCAGGGCCGGGCGGGCCGCAAGCAGCGCAAGGAGGAGGGCGAAGGCCGCAAGGCGTTTCATGGCCCGGAGAGTGAGGCCCTGCCGATGTTTTGTCAAGGTCGCGTCACCTTGGGGCCCTGGCGCGTGCCCCGGCGCTTGCCTCCGTGTGCCGGGACGGGGTACAAGGCTTTCATGCCGTCGGCCCGCTTCAAGGGGAGGCGTGTCCGGCGGGAAAACCCCTAGTGTTGAGGAGAATGCCATGCTGTTTCGCAAGCGCGCCTGGGATCTGATGCGCGAGGATTTCGCCTGGGTCGACGAGTCGGCCAGCCTGGCCGAGGTGGTGCGCGTCCTGCGCCTAAGCCAGCAGGCCAGCCCGGAGAACAACGTGGTGCTGGTGCTGGCCAAGTCCGGCGGCGAGACGCGCAAGCTCAAGGGCGCGGTGTCGGTGTGGAAGGTGCTGCAGGCCGTGGACGAGTGCGTGCTGCGCGACCCGGAGCTCAAGGTCGCCCAGGAAAGCGACTTCGACAAGACCTTTGCCCGGGCCTGCGCCGTGTGCACCCACACCTCGCTGGACCGGCACCTGGAGCCCGACCTGCCCCTGCTCAAGCCCAGCGACCCGCTGCCCGTGGTGCTGGAGCTGTTTTTGCGCAAGAAGCGCGGCTGGGCCGTGGTGGAGGAGAACGGCAAGGTGCTGGGCGTGATCCTGGTGGCCGATGTGTACCGTGAGATCGCCCAGGACATGGCCGACGCGTTCTAGCCCCCCCGCCAGAAGCGGACGAAAAAAAGCCCCGGAGCCAGCGCGGTTCCGGGGCTTTGTCGCGTCAAACGAGGCGGCTACTTCATGGGCTTCAGGCGCACGGCCGTGCCGTAGCAGGAGTAGTACTTGTCGCCCTCGGGGTGGAAGGCCACGCTCTCGCGGTAGCCCAGGATGGCGTCGGCGTTGACCTCCAGCGCCTGGGCGATGAGGCCGTAGAAGGCGTTGTCGAAGTTGTAGCTGCGGCAGACGATGAGCCCGAAGGTGCCGAGCACCTCGCGCGTGGGCACGGAGTCCAGGGTCACGATCTTGAAGCGCCCGGCCATGTAATGATCCTTGGCCAGGCCCAGGCGCGGATCGTTCTTGGCCTCATCCTCCACGGGTTTGGTCTTGCCGCTAGTGAATAGGGCCATTACGCCTCCTCGTCTGTCTCGGTCGCCCGCGCGGGGGCGGGCTCGTCATGCCGGAAGCGCCAGCGCCTGCGCGCGCCCCCGGTTTCACGGCCTCTCGTCAACTCTTTCGTCCGGGTCTCTCGTCCGGTCTCTCGTCCAACCTCTAGCCCAATCCGGGCCTCCCTATCAAGGGGCCAGCGGTGCCTTACGGCTCCACCTGCACCACAAAGGCGTCGTCCCACTTGAGCACGTTCTCGGCCGCGCGGCGCACGTCCTCGGCGCTGACCTTCTGGGCCTGCTCCATCAGGTTGAGCTCCATGTCGCGCGGGTAGCCCTGGACCAGGGCGCTGGCGGCCTCGCCGCTGCGGGAGAGCAGGGACTGGCGGTCCTGGTAGTACTCCCCGGAGAGGATGTTCTTGGCCCGGACCAGTTCATCGGCCGGCAGGGCCTGGGCGCGGATGCCCTCGGCGGCCTTGCGGAAGCCGTCCATGGCCTGGGGCACCTTGTCCGGGTCTGTGGCGATGTAGAAGGCCATGTACCCGGCGTACTTGCCCTGGGACAGGAAGGCCGTCACCGTGTAGCCGAGGCCCTGCTTGTCGCGCAGGTCGCGGAAGAGCAGGCCGCTCTGGCCCGCCAGGGCCGCGCGCAGCACCGAGAGCCGGGCGCTGGCCTCCATGTCCCCGCGCCCCGGGGCCGGGAAGACCACCAGCAGGTGCGCCTGCTTGCGGCCCTTGAGCGTCAGCGTCTTCTGGGACTTGGGGTTCCAGGCCGGGGCCTTCTGGACGTAGGCCGTGGGCTCCACGCGCAGGTCTTTTTCCAGGGCCGAAGCAAAGGCCGTGACGGCCGCCTCGTCGAACTCGCCGCAGACCGAGAGTACGAAAGGCTCGCGCGACTGCCTGGCCCAGAAGCTCTTGGCCTGGGCTGCGGTCATGCGCGCCACTTCCGGGGCCAGGCCCAGGGTCTTGTAGCTCTGCGGCGCGGAGGCGAAGAGGATGCCCGACAGGTTGCGGAAGAGCAGGCCGATGGGCTGGTCCTCGCTGCGCTTGATGCGGTTCAGCTGGTCCTCGCGCGCGCGCGCCAGCTCCTTCTTGGCAAAGGCCGGGCTGGTCAGGGCCTCGCGCACCAGGCCCAGCATGTCCGCGCTGAAGCGGCTGGGGAACTTGGCGCTGACCCGGAAGGTCTCGGAGCCCGCCCCGGCGCTCAGGCTGGCGGCGCGGTCGGCGAGGAAGTCCTCCAGCTGGTTGGCGCTGCGCTTGCCGGTGCCGCGCGTGAGCATGGAGGCCGTGAGGGTGCCCAGGCCCTGCTCGGAGGGCTTCAGCAGGCCGTCGCCGCCGGGCCAGGCCAGGGACAGGGCCGTGTAGGGCAGGGTCGAGTCGGGCTGGAACACCAGGGTGCCGCCGCCGGGCAGGCTCACCTGGCGGACGCCCTTGGTTGCGGCGTTCCCGCTCTCGCCCTTGGCCGCGGCCCTGGCGGGCCAGCGCGCCTGGAACACGCCCAGCAGCGCCTCGGCCTGCACCTTGGCGTCCTTGGGCGGGAGCACGGCGATGGCCGCGCGTTCGGGCCGGAAGTACTCCCGGTACAGGGCCGAGAGCTGGGCGCGGTCCACCACGGCCAGGGTCTGGAGATAGTTGGCCTCGCCCTGGGGGCCGCCCTCATAGGCGTACTGGTGGCTGACCTTGCCGGCCAGCCCGGCCAGGGTCTCCTTGCTCAAAAACAGCCCGGCCTCGATGTTGGTGCGGGCCCGGGCCAGCTCCTGGTCGGTGATGCTGGCGGGGTTGAAGGAGACCAGCTCCGCAACCAGGGCCTGCCAGAACTCCGGCAGCTTGTCCGCGTCGAGGGTGGCTCCCACCATGAGCACGCCGGAGCGCTCCAGGTTGCTGCTGCCCACGCTGATGGAGTCCACCAGGCGCTTGTCATACTTGAATTTGCGGTACAGGCGCGAGGTATCGTCGCCGCCGAGGACCTGGGACAGCATGTCCAGCCCGGCCATCTTGGCCGAGAGGAAATCCGGGGCCGGAAAGGCCACGGCCAGGTAGACCTTGTTCCAGGGGCCGGGCACCACGGTCAGGTGCGGGCCGTCGGCCTTGGGCGCGGGGAAGGGCACCGGCGGGGTCAGCTGGCTGGTGTTGGCGAGCCCGCCCAGCAGGCGCTCGGCCTCGGCCACGACCTCGGCGGCCTTGACCCGGCCCACCACGCACAGGAGCATGTTCTGGGGCTGGTACAGGGGCGCGATGTAGGCGCGCATGGACTGGCTGGTGACGGCGCGCACGGTGTCCGTGAAGCCGATGATGGGCCACTCGTAGCTGGTGCCCTTCCAGAGCATCTTCTGCACGGTCTGGAAGAGCATGCTGTCCGGGGAGTCCTGGCCGCGCTTGAGCTCCGCCAGCACGACCTCCTTCTCGCTGGTCAGCTCCCCGGGGTCCAGGGTGGGCTTGAGGGTCATGTCCACCACCGTGGCCAGGCCGAGCTTCCAGGACTGGTCCGGCACCTCGACATAGTAGGTGGTATTGTCGAAGCTGGTGCCCGCGTTCAGGCTGCCGCCTGCGGCCTCGATGCGGTGGGCCACCTCGCCGGGTCCCATCCGGTTCGGGCCGGGGGCGCCCGCGCCCTTGAAGACCATGTGCTCCAGCACGTGGCTGATGCCCGCCTGGGCGGGGGTCTCAAAGGCCGAGCCCGCGTGGACCAGGATGCGGATGTTCACCAGCGGGAAGCGGTCGTCCTCGCGCACCAGCACGCTCATGCCGTTTTTCAGGCGCACCAGGGTGTTGCCCGCGCCGAGGTCGTCCGCCGGGAGGGCGGCCGAAACGACGGCCGCAGCGGCGGGCGCGGCCTGGGGTTTGTGCAAGGCGGGTTTCCTGCCTGCGGCCAGGGCGCTGGCGGCGCACAAGAAAACGAGCAGGGTGGCGAGCACAGGGGCGAGCCGGAAAGAAATGCGGCGCATGGGAACTCCTCGGGCCTTGGGGCCATGCTGGGTCGCGGCGGTGGCGCGCAGGCTCGGCGCGATGACCGGGCGCGACAGGGGGGGGCAAGGACACATGGGAACCTAGATAAGCCCGTCCAGGCCCGGGGGCAAGGGGGAGTCCCCGGTTGGTCCGCAGGCCGCTGGGAACGGTCAGACCGGGGTGGTTGTCCCCCGGCCTGGTGCGGATGAGCTGGTGCTTGTGGGCCGTATCCCGTTGTATTCAGCCTCTCCTCGCGCTCAAAGTCAGCCGTGGATGAGGTAGAACCCGGCCACGAGCACGCAGCCGAGCAGGAAGCAGCCGACGATGACCAGCGGCAGCTTGTCGTCGTCGATGGCCGGTCCCTGGCCGTTGTTGCTCTTGGCCAGAACCAATCCCAGGACCACGAACAGGACGATGTCGAACAGGCCGTGCGTCATCCAGTGGTGGCCGGTGAGGGCCTTCATGAAGCCCATCAGGCCTTCGTTGGTCTCCTTGACCATGACCAGCAGGGCGCTGGCGATGCTTGTGATGGCGACAGACAGGCCAAAGGCGCGAGTCTGGGCGTTCAGGGTGGAAGTGCTCATGACATTACCCTCCTACCACGGGCAGCAGGCCGACCTTGGCCCCCATGCTGATGATTGCCCCAGCGCCTTCAATGCCCACGCCGGTCAGGATGATCAGGGCCGCGACCCACAGGACGAGCTTGCGCGCGGCCTTGGAGCCGACGAGGTCGTTGGCTGCGGCTATGGGCAGGAACGTGGACAGGACGAGCAGGGCCAGAATCACATGCTCCTTGACCTCCATGAAGAATTCGTGGGCGAACGGCCACGGGCCCTTGAGGATGTATCCCTTCTCGGGGGCGTAGTGCACAACGTACCACCAGCCGCCGATGAAGTACGTCACCCACATGAGGATCGCCACAATGCGGCTCATGAGCCGGATGCGCTCCAGGTTCATGGTGCAGACGCTCAAGGTGTCTGCGTACACAAAAACCGTGGCCAGGATGAAGAACATTCCGGTCAAGGCATGCAACATCAAAATAGCAAGCGTCATTGCTTAACTCCTTTGTGCGCTTTGTCCTTGCGGTTGGGCCTAGGGGCGTGTGGCGGCCGGGAGGCGTTTGTCGGGAGGTGCCGAGGGAAGCACGTTGGAAACAATGGGTGGTGCGGTGTTGCTGGTCTCTCCTTACGTGTTGTGTGGCTTGCCATGCGGCGCGCATGCGGGCACTCACACTCCACTGCCCAGATGATAACACCTCGTGTCTGTCTTGGGAAGGCCACTTGGGAAAAAACGCAGCCTTTCCGCAGCACAGCCATGCCAACGGACAGCCGGGAGGTGCTGGCAGGCCGTGGCCACGGCGTTGACTTGCCCTGGCCGCCAGCCTATGTGTCGGCCACGCGGAATGCGCTGATTTATAAGGAGGCTTTTGTGCGTCGCAACATCCTTGGCTTTCTCCTGGTCTTCGCTCTGCTCGTCGCGCTGCCGCAACCCTCGCTGTGCGCCCAGCCAGCCACTGACCTGCCCGCGCACGCCGCCCTGGACCTGGCCGTGCTGCGCGCCGCCTATCCCGGCGCCGTGCAGGGACTGGAGCGCAACCCCGCCGGACAGCTCGAACTCGTGCTCACCAGCGGCCAGCGCCTGATGTACGACGACGGGCGCGCAGACGCTGAGCGCCAGGACGCGGGGCCGTCGAACGCCGTGAGCGCGGAGGCCAAAAAAACGGACGGCGTCAGGCAGGCCCTCGCCACACCGGACCTGCGCACCATGCTGGCCCAGGTCTACCCCCTCGGCCCGGTGGACGAGGCCAGCGCCAATCCCGCGCCGGGCTTCGACCCCGGCCGCTCGCGCGTGCAGGCGCTCTTCCTGGCCCTCTACGGCCACAGCGAGGCCGAGGTGCGCGCCCACTGCGCCAAGGTCCGCTTCGACAGGCGCACCCTGCCCTTCAACTCCCGCTTCGGCGCGGCCCAGGCCCTCGAACGCGTCTGGAAGAACATCGAGGCCCAACTGCCGCAACACCCGGAGTTCCTGCCCGTGCTGCGGCCCCTGGGCGAAACCATCGCCTGGCGCGTCATCGCAGGCACAAAACGCCTGAGCATGCACTCCTTCGGCATCGCCCTGGACGTGAACCCGAACCTGCCCTACTGGCGCTGGGAAAAACACTCGGAAACCATGCCCGCGCAATGCAAGGCCTTCCCCCCGGAGATCCTCGCCGCCTTCGAGGCCGAAGGCTTCATCTGGGGTGGCAAATGGGCCAGCTTCGACCTCATGCACTTCGAGTACCGGCCTGAAATCATCCTCAAGGCCCGCGCCCTGGCAGGCCAGGTCACGTTGCCCTAGCCGGGCGGGAAGCTGCCTCCGGCGGCCGGGAGCAAGAGCCTCCGGCGGCCGGGGGCCTGAGGCCCCCGAACCCCCCGCATGGCCTGGGCCGGGGTGGCCTGGGCGATTGCCCCGGTTTGGCCCGGCCACAAACATGCGCGCGGGTTTTCGAGCGCGGACGCTCAAAAGCCCCGCGCGCGGTTGCCCCTTTTGGGAGACGTGGGGGAAGTCACCCAAATGTCTTCCCATGACTCAATAAAGCCGAAAGGGCTGTTTCAGGTTCCTCCTGAAACAGCCCTTTCGGCGCGAGTGGGGGGGTCTGGGGGGCCTCAGGCCCCCCAGCCGCCGGAGGCTCTCGTCTTCTACTCGGGCGGGTGTTCCAGCAGGGGCGGCAGGGCCAGCACGAAGGTTTTGTCCCAGCGTTTGCCGGTGACATAGAGGGTTCTGGTTTCGGGGTCGTAGGCGATGCCGTTGGCGGCTTCGGCCTGCGGTCCGAGCTCCCGTCGCAGCGGGGCCAGGTCGAGCCAGGCCGCCACCTGCCCCTGACCGTGCGCGCCCGGGGGCCGGATCATCGCCAGGCGGTCGTGTGCCCAGACATTGGCCAAAAGCCAGCCTTGCGCCCATTCCAGCTCGTTCAGCTGGCGCACCGGGTGTGCGCCGTCGCGCACGCGCAGGCTGCCGACCTGGGCGAAGTCTTTTGGTGCGAGCAGGCGCAGGGTGTCCGTGCCGTCGCTCAGGATGAGCCGCGCGCCGTCCCAGGCGAGCCCCCAGCCCTCGCCGCGCAGGGGGTGGCTGGAGAGCTGGCGCAGGGTCTGGGCGTCGTAGGTCAGGAGCTGGTGTTCGCGCCAGGTGAGCTGCACCAGCCGGGGCGCTGCGCCGGGGCGCGCCGGGCAGAGCGCCAGGCCTTCGCCGAAAAGTGTGCCGGGCAGGCGGGTGAGCGCCAGGACGCGGCCTGTTTGCGGATCGACCCGGCGCACGGAGGACTGGCCGTACAGGCCGGTGCTCTCGACCAGCGCGCCCTGGTGGAAGAGGAGGCCCTGGGTGAAGGCTGTCGGGTCGTGGGGCAGGCGCTGTTCGACGTGCACGGAGAGAACCGGGGCCGTGGATGCGGCTTTGGCCGGGCTGGGCCGGGTCAGGGCGGCGAGGGCCAGGACGCTGGTCGCGGCGATGCCGAGCAGCAGCGGCAGGGCCGTGCGCCGCAGGTTCACCCGAGTTCCTCGGGCGGCAGGGTGCGCAGCTCGCCGGGGGTCAGGCGCGTCAGCCAGACCTGGCCTGTGGCCGTGGCGAAGAAGAGCTTGCGCCCGCGCGCGCCGAGGGTGTCCTCGGCCACGGGGTGCAGTCCGAAAGATTGCAGGGCGGCCAGGGCGCTGTCCACGTTCTTTTTGCCCACGTCGAGGAATTCGCGCAGGGCGATGGGTTGTTTCGAGATCATGGTGTTGGCCCCGCCAAAGAGCTTCACCACCAGGTCGGCGGTTTCCATGCCTTGGGAGCGGAAGCGCTCCACCAGTGAGGCCACGGCCTGGTCGGCGAAGGTGCAGGGCCGGGAGCCCTTCCGGGCCATGCTCACGTCCGGCAGCATGGCGTGGAACATGCCCCCGGCCTGGCGGCCCGGGTGGTGGAAGGTGGCGCAGACGCAGGACCCGAGCACCGTGGTCAGCAGCATGGGCCGGGTGGCGAAGGCGCAGTCCCCAATGCTCACGTGGGCGATGGGCAGGCCCAGGGTGCCGAAGGACGCGTTGCTGGTCATGGGGGCTACTTGTGGATGATGATGT
>Ga0209373_10002570_pt1 | contig 17952 bp, 14 predicted proteins | sample Higcelweek5metaG_FD_187173 | JGI IMG/M metagenome (GOLD analysis project Ga0209373, IMG submission 187173) | Freshwater pond sediment microbial communities from the University of Edinburgh, under environmental carbon perturbations - High... | ecosystem: Environmental > Aquatic > Freshwater >... | reverse complement strand
AAAATGAATCACAATTAAAGAACAAGTATCTTGATTAACCAGAAATCAAGCTCGCTCTATAGAGCAAAATTTGATAGAAGCCAATTGATTTTCATTTGATTTGAATCTTATAAACAGTATATGAGAAAAAAATAGAATGTACTACACAGCCGTAGATTGGTGAAAAAAATTTATGAAAGATAATGGGGTAAAATTTACTTGATATTAAAACATAATTATGGCAAAATACAATTTTAATAGGTTACAACAAGTATCAAAAGAAGACTCAAATGTAATAGCAAAGTTATGAGATATATTTGCATATTCTATCAATGAGTGGGAATATATGTTTGGTAGAGTTATTTATTTAAATCCAAAAGTTAGAGGTTGTTTTTATTGACAGTGACTAGATACCTGTGTGTATTATTTTTATAGTGTTAAATCTAATGAGAAATATTTGAAAGATTTTTCTATATTATCACTTGAAAACTTATTATTACCACCATATATTTCATATAATGCATTGTTTCAAACAGGTTATTTTGAAATAATTTGAAATGAAGAAATTACTGATAAAAATGTATATTTCCCAATTTGTTTTGAAATAAGAGAATGTATTATAGATTGAAACTGATATAGGGATGTAGAAGACCGCTTAATTGATAAACAAAAATGGTGCTGATTTCCATGATTATGAAACTTATATTCAATTGAAAGGGAAATAATCAAAGCACTCTGAGAAACTCCCCCAGAATATGAAGATGAAACAGAAAAAAAGTTTTTTGTTTTATCTGATACCAATGCTTGATTTGACTATTTATGAAAAATAAATTGAGAAACAAAAGTGGAAGACCTATATAAAAAAATAGAAACAGAAGAATATTATATAAAGAATTATGATTTTGATAGTTATGATGCTTTGGAGGGTATGGTTGATATCGAGGTTTTGATATTTACTTGGCTAAAAAGAGACTTAGAAAAAGTAGATGAGGATTTATTTCCATGAGTTTATGAATTTTATCGTAAATATACAAAAGATGATATAAACAAGGAGATATTTACAAAAGCAAAGAAGTTGCTAGAAATAATATTAAAGTCAAAAACATCAGAATTAAAATGACTTCGGCAAGAAGCTTGAAGGTATTTGTATTTGAAAAAATGGATTCAAAAAAGAACTTTTCTGATTGATGAGATTCTTAAAAGTGAGTAGACTTTTCTTACCAAGAAATCCTTGCCAATGGGATAGAAACTACGTATCTCTATGACGACTTCCAAAGACGTTCAAGAGCTACTACTAAGCATCAAGAAACCACTTTGAAAGACTATGCCTACACCTACAATGCCAAGGGAAATATTACGAGTGATGGGTATGAGAGTTTTACTTACGATGATATAGAGAGATTGGTATGAGTGAGCTACCAAAACCAAAGACAAGAAAGTTTTTCATACGATGCGGGTGGAAACAGAACACAATCAAGCGAGAGTCAAAGCGGAGAGACTCAGAGTACCAACTACCAAACCAACGAGCTCAATCAATATCTTGGAATCACCACTCAGTCAGGAAGTAGAAGCTTCACCTACGACCAAAATGGAAATCTCACATCCAATGGAAAGTTTCGCTTTGCGTATGATTACAAAAACAGGCTTGTGGAGGTCAAAACTGCATCAGGAAGTGAAGTCGCAGATCTTCTTGGCAGAAGATACCTCAAAGAGACTCCTCAAACCACCACCAACTATAACTATTCCAACAAAGATATAGTTTTGGAAGAGATCGAGAACCAAGACCATTCAAAACCGAGAAGAAGTATTTTTATGGAAAGAATGGAGTCGATGATCTCGTCTCTCTGGAACTCAGCAAGTCCTGAGCCACTAAACGCTACTATTACACCAAGAATGCCCAAAACAGTGTAGTACTTCTGACCGATGAGGCGGGAACAGTAGTTGAGAAATATGCCTACGATGTCTTCGGAAAAGCGTATATTTTCAAACCAAATACTCCCGTTGTACCTTCAACTCCTGAGTCCAATACCCAAACAACTGATGAAACGACTCAAACGGGTTCAGAGAATATTGGATGATGAGATTGAGAGGACGTTTGAGCCTGAACAACGTGAAGTTGAGAGACGAGTACCTGAACCACCGAGACAGGAAGTTGAGAAGTGGAAGAAACAGATGAAGAGTTTGAAGCCAATGTGAATGCGTATGTAGATGAGCTTGAGACCACAGGAAGCGGAAATATCTCCCCAGACGAAGAAATGTGTAGTCCCGATGAATCCGAGACCGAAGATGGTACAGGATGCTTTGTCTTTGATGATATCGAAGCAGATCTTGCCCTTGAAGGAACATGAGAAACACTTGACGAAACATGAGAAACGCTTGACGAAAGTGGAGCAACCCTTGATGAAAGTGGAAGCATAACCCAAGATTCAGGTATATGACAGCCCCAAGAAGTATGAAGTTGAGAAACCATGCTTTATGACTGAGAGCTTTATGTTGCATATTCAGAGGCAGAAAGTATCAACACAAGACTTTTTACTGGAAGAGAATTTGACAAAGAGCTTTGACTTTACTATTATAGAGCAAGGTACTATGACCCCGAGGATGGAAGATTTCTCTCACAAGACCCAATTGGTGTTGAGGATGATATAAATCTCTATGCGTATGTTGGAAATAATCCAGTGAATTTCACTGATCCAAGTGGGGAGTTTTCAAAACAAACACGGAATTCACTAGATTATACCACAAGAGTTAGAATCAATGGAGCCTGAAAAATAGTAATTTGATGACTTGAGGCAGTATGATGATGAGCATCAATTGTGTGATGATGAGCAATATGTACCACATGAATCTGATGTGTTTGATGATGAGTAGCCGTGGTCTATGGATCCAATTACTTGGTTTCATGAAGTTCGATGATGTGAGGATGATTTTCTCAACTCCTTACATGAGAGAGCAATGAAATGTACATAAATGCGTGACATAGTATCATAGATGCTACCACAGAGGATGAAACGACAAGATTCTACGCAAAACTTGGTTTGGATACAGCAGATATCACAGTATGAGTTACCAAAGTGATAGCAAAAGCACCAGAAGCTTTTAGAGCAACTGTGGAATACGGAAAGGTATGATTGCAAAAATCAAAACAACTCTACAAAAAATGAGAAGAGTTGTATGTCAAAGGAGCAGAAGGAATTCTTAAGGCAAAACATGACATCAATGCCTGAATGGATGGAGTTGCAAATCTTCTTTCCCAAAGACAACAGTTTGCATGAATGCCAAGTTGAGTAATTCCAAGCGGAAAAGTTTGAGAAGCTGTTGAGAAGACTGCGGGGGAGAATGGGATGAAGTTTGATGTGTTGGCATTGTTTGGAGGAGGGGGAGGAAAGTTTTCATCGTGGAAAAAATTTCAAGATTTTGTTGTTTCTGAGAGATGATATTGAAAGTGAGAGTCTTATGTATGAAAAAGTTGAAAAACAAAACTAAGATATCCTGATAGTTGATGAATAACCAAATGAACTATGTTGGAAGCTAAAGCTTGATATGAAAGTTGAAAAATAGATATGTATCAACTAGACGATTATCTAGGATTTGCAACAGAAAATTGATTAAAACTAGAGTATCATTTTAAATCATTGGAAGGATTGAAGAATAATATTTCTGGAATTAATGGAAAATTAAAAGAATATCAAAAACAATGATTTGATGTAAGCAACTTTTCAATTTATTACTATGATAATACTTTAGACACACTTATTAAATATAACTAATTAATTATGAAACTAGAATTATGATTCTATAAAACAAATGGATATTTTTACATATCTGATTTCCATTCATTACTTTCAGAAATTGTAAATAATGATTTATTACAAATAAAATATTTGGTGATCGAGGTTCGTTGAATGCAAAAAAAGACATATAAATTTGATGAACTCAATTGGGAGGACACTATTCTAAAGGAAAAAATTTTGTCTTCCACTGTTTGGTACTTTTGAGAAACAAGTGATAATTGGGAGAAGAAATATTTACACAAGATTAAAACTTTTGACGTTGAAGATTTCAATTTTGAGTGAGGAATTATCAATGCTTGAATGAAGATAGATAAGACTACAAGGGAGTGAAGAATCTGATGTCAATCTACCTCATTATCATTGTGCCTTGAATATTCTAGAGAGAGACAAGAAAAGATGATTGCTTTTCAAAAAGTAATCACTGCAAAATTTGATATTCGTGATTCTTGGTTGGAGTTTGAATATGATTTTTACAAAAGTCAGTGAATCGATTTTTCAAAGATTATTGCTTCTTCATGAAGAATATTTCGATGAATAAAATTTACGAAAACAATTGTTCCAGAACTTGTGAGAGAAATTTGAGTTGATAAATTACTTCAAACACCAGCATATAAAATTGAAGTATTAAATCATTGAGGAGGATTTATTCAATCTACTTCATGTATAGAAGATTACCTTGACGAGAAAATTAGAGCAACAAAAATATTGGAGCTTAAAAATCTGAATTGATATTTGTTTTCAATAATGCCAGATGATGATTTTCAAGACGGCATTTCTGAAAAATGGCAAGAAGATTTATTTAATAAACATATTACTATCGATGACCTACTAGATATTTAGTTTTTTCTTTTATCTCAGCGGACAAGTTAGCAAGGAAATCCATACCATTATTACTCAGTCAGGAAGTAGAAGCTTTACCTACGACCAAAATTGAAATCTCAAATCCAATGGAGTCTATAGTTTTGCGTACGACTACAAGAATAGACTTGTAGAGGTAAAAGATATTTCTGGAAGTATCATATCCAATTATGAGTACGATGTACTTGGCAGAAGATACCTCAAAGAGACTCCTCAAACCACCACCAACTATACCTATTCCAACAAAGATATAATTTTGGAAGAGATCGAGAACCAAGACCATTCAAAGACCGAGAAGAAGTATTTTTATGGAAAGAATGGAGTCGATGATCTCGTCTCTCTGGAACTCAGCAAGTCCTGAACTACTAAACGCTACTATTACACCAAGAATGCCCAAAACAGTATAGTACTTCTGACTGATGAGACGGGAACAGTAGTTGAGAAATATGCCTACGATGTCTTTGGAAAAACGTATATTTTCAAACCTAATACTGATTTTCCAACCACAGGGATAGTCGTAGTGGTTACCCCCAAACCAAGCTTTGATTCACCTGAAAATACAAACTCAGAAACAGGAAGTTGAGAGACCAGTACAGGGACGGAGAATATTGGATGATGAGAGACGTGAAGTTGAGAGACGAGTACCTGAACCACCGAGACAGGAAGTTGAGAAGTGGAAGAAACGGATGAAGAGTTTGAAGCACTTGTTTGAGCTTATGCAGATGAACTAGAAAATACATGAAGCGGAAATATCTCCCTAGACGAAGAAATGTGTAGTCCCGATGAATCCGAGACCGAAGATGGTACAGGATGCTTTGTCTTTGATGATATCGAAGCAGATCTTGCCCTTGAAGGAACATGAGAAACACTTGACGAAAGTGGAGCCACTCTTGAAGATACAAGCACTTGAAGACTTCAAGATGAAGGAAGTGGAAGTACTTTTATGTATGATTGAGAGTTATATAGAGCATATTCAGAGGTAGAGAGTATCAACACAAGACTCTTTACTGGAAGAGAATTTGACAAAGAGCTTTGACTTTACTATTATAGAGCGAGGTACTATGATGCAGAACTATGAAGATTTATCTCTCAAGACCCAATAGGGATAGAGGATGATATAAATCTCTATGCGTATGTTGGAAATAATCCAGTGAATTTTACTGATCCAAGTGGGGAGAAAGCAAAAGTAGTATGAAATGGGTTGGAGGCATGATTGGTTTCCTCAGCTACGATATTGTGAATTTGAATTTTGTGAGTTTTTGATGATTGATTTCGATATGGGGATGTATATTTAGTGAACTCATTAGTATGAAAAAATAATATTTATAAGCCATGAGATGAATATACTAAAACATTCATGAAAAGTGAAGATTATACAAGCTTGTTTGATGATGTTAAGTACAATGTCAGAAATGGAAATCTAAATTATAAATCTTCAAGTGAAGCAAATAGAACAAGAATAGGTATAATGACATTAAAAAAGTACAATTATTCTGTTTTTACTGAGGAAGAAGAAAAATACTACAAAGTTAAAATTCGTATGTTCAAAATGCAATTTCAATAAGTATATCATATTTTTTTGAGTATAGCAAATTTTTGTAGGATGATGAAAGAACTATACCAGATTCATTAAGCAAATGATGAGAACATACATTACATAAAGATCCAGATGGCAAATCAAAATATCAAGAGAAACATAATAATAGTTATTATCATCAATTTTCTCCAAATTTCAGGAGTAAGCTGAATATTCTTTTTAGCTAGTTCCTTTTGAACTCATCGCTTGAAATTACCTGATTTTTTACATTCCCATTACACTATTGATATTTTTCTCCAGTATTTCCAGTTCATTTTTATATACTAGATTATCGGGGAACTGTTCGAGCAATTTTTCTTTGATGTTCAAAGCCTCCTTATAATGCTCAATAGCCTCTTGGTTGTTTCAGGCTCTTAGAAGAGCACTTCCCATATTCATATAGACTTTACCAATAAGATTTTTTAGAGCGGAATTATTAGTGTCAAGAGTAGTGAGGTTGAGATAGATGTCCAAAGCCATATTATATTGTTCAATAGCCTCTTGATAGTTTCAGGCTCTTAGAAGAGCATTTCCCATATTCGCATAGACGGAAGCGATATCTTTTAGTAGAGCGAAATTATTAGGGTCAAGAGTAGCGAGGTTGAGAAGGATATCCAAAGCCATATTATATTGTTCAATAGCCTCTTGGTTGTTTCAGGTACTAAAAAGAGCACTTCCCATATTCATATAGACTTTACCAATCTGATTAAGTAGAGTGGAATTATTAGGGTCAAGAGTATCGAGTTTGATAAGGATATCCAAAGCCTCCTTATAATGCTCAATAGCCTCTTGGAACTTTCAGGTACTTAGAAGAGCACTTCCCATATTCATATAGACTGTAGCGATATCATTTAGTAGAGCGGAATTATTAGGGTCAAGAGTAGTGAGGTTGATAAGTATATCTAAAGCTTCCTGATACTGTCCAGTAGCCTCTTGATAGTTTCAGATACTAAAAAGAGCACTTCCCATATTCATATAGACTTTACCAATCTGATTAAGTAGAGTGGAATTATTAGGGTCAAGAATATCGAGTTTGATAAGGATATCCAAAGCCTCCTGATAATGCCCAGTAGCCTCTTGATAGTTTCAGGTGCCCTGAAGAGCATTTCCCATATTTATATAGACTGTAGCGATCTGATTAAGTAGAGTGGAATTATTAGGGTCAAGAGTAGTGAGGTTGAGATAGATGTCCAAAGCCTTATGATATTGCCCAATAGCATCTTGGAACTTTCAGGTACTTCAAAGAGCATTCCCTATATTCATATAGATGGAAGCGATATCATTTTTTAGAGCGGAATTATTAGGGTCAAGAGTAGTGAGGTTGAGATCGATGTCCAAAGCCTTATGATAATGCCCAATAGCATCTTGGAACTTTCAGGTACATTGAAGAGCATTCCCAATATTCATATAGATGGAAGCGATATCATTTTTTAAAGCGGAATTATTAGGGTCAAGAGTAGTGAGGTTGAGATAGATCTCCAAAGCCTTATGATACTGCCCAGTAGCATCTAGATAGCGTCAAACATTTTCAAATTCAAATCAAAAAATGGCTAAAAAGCTAGCGTATGCCTGAGGCGGTTGAGATTGAGTCCAGAGAGTATGGCAAGCAGTAGCAACACACGATAAATACGTATAGTATATATTCATTTCAAGTCTATGCCATTTCCAATAGTCGAGGATGCGATAATACACGGGGCTGTATCTCTCAAACTGCTCTGGATGATTCTGTTGCTCAGAGAGAAAGTATTTGGCTATGAGGTGATAGAGCGAGTCGTGAAGATTCCATTGAAGCTCTTTCGTGACAGAATTTCTGTATTCTTTTCCATTGATAGAAGCAAACTTCTCAAATGCGTTCCATTCTTGTGTTGTGATACTTCCTTGCAAATATTCTGTATCTTTTTCGTGATGCCTGAGAATGTAGGTTTTTTTGAAATATTCCAAAAGATTCTCATCTTTGTGAAAGAGTTTTTGGAGGACGAGATTCTCAACTTCTTTGTGAAACTCGTGTCTTCCTGCATGTTCATTCCCATAGACAAAGACAGAGGCATCTTTGGAATTGGTGAGTGTGTTGATAAGATACTCAAGATCCTTTTGATCAATCGTATAAAGAGAATAAAAGAGAGTAAGCATGATGGGGTCATATCTCTCATTATTTTCCTTGTCGAAGAATTTCACAAGCTTTGGTAACAAGTCTTGTTGCTCGGAATTAAGAAGTGGAAAATTACTCTTCACATACTCCTGAGCTTCTGAGAAAATGAACTTTTCGATTTTTGCTAGAAGAACATTGTTAAACGGATTTATATCTTTCCTTGATGTGATGATGATTTTGACTCTGTTATGTTGGAGTCTTTTGATTATCTCTGCAAAGAAGCCTATATCATTATCATCAAGTATATTCTCAATAGCATCGAGGTAAATATATTTCTCAAAATAGTTTCCAAAAGCACCAAGTATTTCACTCGCTATTTGAGATTCACTCAATATTCAAGGACGGATATTGACTTCTTGGTGATTATCAGTAACCTTTTCAGCCCCATTGGCATTGAGAGTCTGTTCAATGTGTATCTTGATGTCAGGTTTGTAATCAAACATCATATTTTCAAACAAGAGTCCTAAAAATCCTGATTTTGGATCTTTGAGGAGGGAGAATTTTTCAACATAAAAAAACTTTCATTTTCAAATTTGTTCATGAAGGTGTTCAAGGATGACCGTTTTCCCTGCTCCTGAGTCACCGTGCATGAGGAGGATTTGTCAGGCATTAAGCTTTTTTGCTTGCTTGAGTATGTTATATTGTACAGTTCTCTTGATGTGATGTAGTTTTTTTATTTGTGTATTCATTTCTTTGGGGTCTTCCATATTTCTAGAACTTTTTTTAAACACAAAGAAAACAATGACCACCAATACTAATACTAGAAGTACCAATCCTACAATCCAAACAATCATAGTATTGGTATCCATACAATAGAGTATAAAAAAATAAATTGAAACAAGTATATCACACATTTTTGAGTATAGCAAATTTATTTATACTCCAATCGTATTTTTTTTCACCTCTAAATTTCACAAAACATATCCGTATCATGATACGGATATGTTTTGTGAAATACAGTCATATTTTCGTTTAGATATTCTTAACTATTAGTGAAATAATTTGACTTTTGTATGGGCTTTGTGTACGATATCATCCAGTATTTTGCATGACCTGACAGTCGTCTAGAATAGAGCATAGCTAACATACAACATTTCTTATATTGTGATTTGTATTTTATTTTTTCACTATTGCTTTTATGAAGAAAATATTTTTTGTCTTATGTCTCTTTTTTGTTTTCTCACTTCAATCTTTTGCTACATACCAGTTGACTACAAAAGATAAAATGCTAGTAAATGAAGTCATTTCAGAAATTAGGGATAGAAAAATCAATGATGCTAAGATTCAATTGATTTTGGGGAGAGTTGTTGCTTTTGAAGAGAAGTATAAAAGCAATGAACGTTTGTATAGTGTTTTAAAATATTTAGACTGAGAGTTGTCAGCATTAATCCAATTCAAGTACACTGTAACTGATGTAGTTGATGGGGACACTATCAAGGTTTCGTATAATTGAGTCATTCAAACTATAAGAATTCTTTGATTGGACACTCCTGAAAAATATGCAACTCGTACTGGATATCAAGAATGTTATGGAGAAGAAGCGAGTCAATATGCACATACTCTTTTAGATAACAAAATGGTGATGCTTGAATCTGATGAAACCCAAGATGAGTTTGATAAATATGGAAGACTACTAGCTCATGTGTATTATCTAGATGAAAATTGAGAGAAAGTGTTGTTTCAAAAGCAAATGATAAGGCAAGGATATGGATTTCACTATCTCTATAAAAAGCCTGTAAAATATGCTAACATGCTCAAAGTTGCTGAATCATTTGCTAAAAACGAGAATATTGGAGTTTGGAAAGAGTGTGAAGGGAAGAGAATTCCTCTAAATTCATCTTCCCAATGAGAATGAACTTTGGATAATGAGACACAAGAAGCAGTGAATAATATATTTTCAGGTGATGTAATTGATGTGGGCACAGATGAAGAGGAAGTTAATGATAATACACTCAAATGCTGAGCGAAGACAAAATGCTCGGAAATGGATTCATGTGACGAAGCAAAGTACTATCTTGAAAAATGTGGATTGAGTAGCCTTGATGGCAACAAAGACTGAGTCCCCTGTAATTCGATTTGTAAATAGAGTAATTATTATCTTCTATCTCTAGTAAATAAGGAGTATTTGCTTATGAATCCAAATACTCCTTATTTTAGTTCACGAACTCATCCACTTGTAAAAAGAGGATGAGTTTTTTAGAAATACCCGAGGAAATATATATTATAGACTTATTGTTTAATTTATCTACTAATTTACAATCATTATAAAAAGAAAGCCTAAATCATTTATGGATAGGATGAATTTTTATCCGCTAAAGAAACTTGGTATTCAAAAATAAATATATAATATAAAGAAAGATTATATTATTATAAGATAAGAAATGAATATAGAGAATAAGTGAGATAAGAAATATAAAATAGGTAACCATTTGGTTTATAGTTGTCAATATCATGTAATATGGAGTACAAAATACAGAAGAAAAGTTTTAATAGACTGCGTAGATATTAGGATAAAAGAACTTATTCTAGAAAAACAAGAAGAATATTGATATATAATTTTAGAAATGGAAATAATGCCAGACCATGTTCATTTATTAATTGATGTAGATCCCAAAATTTGAGTCTTCTGAACTATAAATAAAATAAAAGGATATACTTCAAATAAAATAATGAAAGAATTTCCTATTAGGAAGAAAATACCTAGTTTGTGGACACATAGTAAGTTTATTTCTACTGTATGAAGTGTTTCGTTAGAGACTGTGAAAAAATATATTGAAGACCAAAAGAATGTTTAAGTTTAGTAATTTATATTAAATATGAAAAGTGAAAAGAATAGTAAAATATCCACTTCATTAAAGGAGACGAAAGAAAGAAGAAGTTCTCTCGTTTTAAAATCGTACAAAATCAAAATAATTGATAATAAAATTTCTGTTAAAAATAAGGAGAAATTAAATTCTTTATTTTTAGAAGCCAAATGGATATATAATAACTATCTTTCTTTGAGTAATAATATTTATAAAATAAATTCAAAAGAGGATTATATAAAGATAAACTCTTCATTATCTAAATATTTTGAAAAGGTAAAGATAGTCCAAATTTTAAATAAAGATAAAATCATAGAATCAAGAGAAATTAAATATTTATCTTCTCAAATGAAGCAATCTCTAATAAAAGATTTTCAAAATTCAATAAAATGATTATCAGCTTCTAAAGCTAAATGAAAAAAGGTTTGAAGTCTATGTTTTAAATCAAATTATACAAGTATTGAGTTAAAACAATTTTGAAATACCTACAAAATAATCAATAAAAATTGTATTTCTATCCAAAATCTATGAAAATTTAAAGTTTCTTGATTAAAACAATTAGAAAATGTAAAAGAGTTTGCTAATGCCAAACTTATTAAAAAAGCTTCTTGATATTATCTAAATATAACTTGTTATGAGGAACCTGACGAGTGTGAGAATTATAAAAGAAGTTGAGAAATTTGAGTAGATTTTTGAATAAAAGATCAACTTATATTATCAAACTGAGTTAAATTTAATTTCCAAATTTGAGAATCTAAAAGATTAAAAAAACTTCAAAGAAAATACTTCAAGAAAGTAGAAACGCATAAAAGACTAGGATTTATTAAAAATCAAAAAGCAAATAAGGTTAAATCAAAAAATTGATATAAACTACAAATGAAAATAAAAAAAGAGCATGAAAAGATTAAGAATAAACGAGATAATGTTAGAAATAAAATAGTAAGTTATTTAAAAACTTTTGATGAGGTTGTTATACAAAAAGAAAATATCAAAGCTTGGCACTCAACTTGAAAGAAGTGATTTGCTAAATGATGATTTTCTAGGAAAGTACAATATTCTTGAATATGAGGAATAATCGCTAAAGTAAAAACTTTAGCAACTCATACTGAGATTGATGCTTTTGAAGCAACAACTAAAACTTGTAGTTGTTGTTGAAACGTTAAAAGTAGTATTTGATTAGATGAAAGAGTTTATAATTGTTCTGAATGTAATTATTGAGAAGATAGAGATATAAATTCAGCCTATAATATTCTACAAATATGACTAAATAAAAATATCTCTCCAGAAAACAGGGATATTAAAGAAAGACTAGTAAATTTGGAAGACTTATTATGAAGTATAAGTTTAAAACAACTAGTTTTAGCTTAACGTATTCATAATATAAAATACCTCTGGAACGGAGGAAATTTAAGCCTGTGGAGATAAAAACCTCTGTCAAAATTCTTAGATTTTTGAATAAGTTTTGTCTATGAAACAGGAAGCTAACCTGCTTTAGCGGTTAGTAGTTCACAAAATATCGACATCACACTTTTAAAAAGCCCTAAAAAAGAAATTGATTTTCATGAAAACAAATGGACTTTTTATTTTTTAGATCAAGAAGAAATTAACTTTCTAGAAGAGTTGAGGAAAAATAAAAGGATTCCATTTATTGGTGACCTTGCAAGGATCAATGTTGGAATAGAAACTTGAGCAAATGAGTTTTTCACCGTGAGTGAAAGAATTGTTGAGACTTTTCATCTTCAAGAATATGCAAGACCTCTTGTGGGGAGAGGCGTGCAGGTGAGAAGTCTTATTTTCACGCATGAGGATTGGAAATCCAATCAAGATATTAAGGTGAAGTCCAATATTCTTATTTTTCCAAAGATGGTAGAAATGAAAGAGAATGAGCAAGCTTTGGAATACCTCAGAATGGGGGAATGTCAGAATATCCACAAATGATACAAATGTGGAATAAGAGAAGAATGGCAAATTGTCCCTTCGGTGAAGCTATCGGATGCTTTATTTGTTCGTAGAACTCACATCTATCCAAAGTTTATTAAAAATGATATTTGAGCCTATACAACAGACACCATGCACCGAGTTTCCTTTAAAGATAAAACAAACTGACAGGCATTAATTGCTAGCTTCTACAATTCTCTTTCTTTTGCTTTTTGTGAGATTGTAGGAAGAGGTTATTGAGGCTGAGTTTTAGAACTTATGCCAAGCGAAGTGGAAGAAATCCTGATTCCCTACAAAGAGGAACATGCTGAAATGATTCACAAGCTCGATCAAATGTTTCGAGAAAAGAAAAATATTGATGAAATTCTTGCCTATTCTGATGAAATCGTTTTAAAAAAAGGCTTTGGGTTCTCAGATGAAGAAATACAGCTAGCAAATAGAATTTGGAAAAAGCTTTCAAGAAGAAGACTAGAGAGATCCAACTCATATATATAGCCGTATCATAGTAAGGCTATAATGTATTTTCACTAGATTTTTCCAAAGAAAATTACATTATATTCCATGAAATTAATTATTATTGTCTAATATGAATAAAAACTTAGAAAAATTCATGAATGCTTTAGAAGCACATTCTCATTTCCTTTTGTTTGATTTGGAGGCAAATTTCACCGATGATGAGGAATTAAAGGAACGGGAGACAATACAGATCTGATATGTGAAATTCACTTCTAGTGGTGAGATAATAGGGAAGGGGAGTATTTATATCAAACCAACCCAAAGACCGATTCTGAGTGAGTTCATTAAGGACTTCACTGGTATCTCACAAGAGGTGATTGATAATGCTCAAAGCTTTCCTGAGTGACTTGGGAAGTTTTTAGATATGTTTTCACCTGAGAGTGATTATTTGCTCTCTTATGGAAATTATGATATGAAACAGATATTGCATGACTGTAAGATCAATGATATCGCATATCCGTTTGATGAATGAGATGATTGGAATTATTCAAGGCATATCAATATCAAAAATGCCTTAGCGAAGAAGTTGAAAATTTGAGAAAAATGAATGAAAACACTGATGGGGGTTTTGTGATTGGAATTGTTATGAAAACATCATAATGGGGAAGATGACTGTGAGAATATTCACAAGATTATTCTCCATGTGTTTTGAGAGGATATGTGAGTGAAAGGTGTGGTGGGATTAGGGAGTATCGAATAATCAATACCTTCCTCTGTCACGGATGAAAGAAGAAAGAGTTGTTTTTCATTGAGTGAATTTGTATAGTAAAAGAGATAGGATGCACTGTAGCCAAAGCTACTACTGTCACCTATCTTTTTTATTACCAAAACTCTTAGATATTGTTCAGAGAGTTTTTCTCTTTTTTTTTCAAGTGATTCCAAATGTTTTTCCCGATCTCATGGAGTATAAGGAATATTATGAATCAGAATGTTCCTCCAATAATTATGATGATTATAACCGAATTATTCATGGATTGTTTTGTGAAGATTAATAATCAAATCATATATATTTTTCGATGTGATTCCTTATCTCACTTGTGTTGTTTACAAAAAAATATATGCGTATCATGGTACGCATATATTTTCTATCTCAGATAATGTTTTTAATTTTTGTTTTTTCTACAAAACGAGGAATTAAGTTGTCCAAGATTGTAGGGCGGTTATGTACTACGATTTAGATATTTTTAATAGTTTTTTGAGTTTATTCAGCCAGTATGATCTTTTTGCCTTTCTCTTGTTTTGGAAATATTCCTTCACTTTCTTTTTATTCTCTTTGGTTTTTTGAATATCAAGCCACTTGATAATATCTTCTGCCACCTTCAAGGCTCTAGCATCATCTTTTTTCTCTTGCTCAATTTCTTCATCATATTGAATGAGTTCTGTGAATGGGGGAAGGTCCAATCATACAAGAACAGCATTCATTTTTTTGAAGAAAAATTTATTATTTCTCATTAAGATTTCCTCATTGTCTTTATAAAAAACATATTTAAGATAGTATTTTTTGAACCATCAGAAGGTTGTTTCGTTATTTTTGTAAAACCGTATGATTTCATCTAGTTCCCAGTATTTGCAAATATGGAGTAAGAAATCAAGATGATTTTTTGCACTATCAATACGGGTATTATACAAATATAATAATTCGGGGTTCCAGAACATGTAGGGGGTAAGTAGATATTCCATGTTTTTCATACTAGATTCCTAATTTTTTGTAAAATGCATCAATAATTTTGTGAAATACTATAAAATTAATTAGTGAACCACCCCTCCCAAATCGGATAGATTATGGAAGGGGATTGCGAAGTGAAGGTTATTCAAATGTTCATCTAAATATTTTTGTATTTCTTCTTTTGAAGGCAAGTATAATTGATATTCTGAAGAAAATATTTGATTATTTCATTCTGGAAGTGTGTATTCTACAACTACTTTATCATTTTTCTCACAAAGTAAAAGTCATATAGTTGGATTTTCTTTATCTTTGAGCCTTATAGTTCTATCATACATATTCACATACATTTGCATTTGTCATATATCTCCATGAGTAAGTTTTCATATTTTTAGATCAACTAGTACAAAACATCTAAGAAAACGATTGTAAAAAACTAAATCTATAAAATAATGATTTTCTTCTATTGTAATTCTCTTTTGTCTAGCCACAAAACTAAATCATTTACCTAATTCTAATAAAAAATATTGTAAATTATCTATTATTGCCTGTTCCAAATCATTTTCAGAATATTTCGATTTTTCTTCTAGTCATAAAAACTCCAAAATCATAGGATCTTTTATAAAATCTTCAGGTTTTGTGATAATATTTCATTTTTTAGAAAGTTCTATAATTCATTTTTTATCTTTGCTAAGAGCGAGTCTATGATAAAGACTTGTATCAAATTGTCTTTTTAATTCTCTCAAAGACCAGTTATTTTCAATACTTTCTATCATATAAAAATTTCTTTTGTCTTCTTCTTTTATCCCCATAAGAAAAACATAATGCGACCAACTAAGATTTTGAAATTGTGCAGACACTGTCTGCAGATTTGGATATAAGATGTAAAATTTTTTTATTTGTTGAAGATTACGGTAAGAAAATCATTTTCAATATTTTTTTGTTAAATCTACAGAAAGTTTTTCAATAATATTTTCTCAATATTCAGCCCTATCTTTTCATCATTGTTCATATTCCACTATATATTTTCATATATTCCAATATGTCAAAACCATAGTAGTATTCACATGGCTTATTATCTTATTTTTTGAGGTGGATATTATTTCTCAAATTTGATTTATAAGATTTGGATAACTTTTATTTAAATGGATTTCGTTATTTCACACCATAATTTTTTTGAGATATTATAAGATAATTGCAAGAATCAATTACTAGACTAATCCTAATCGAAGAAAAGTCAAACTATCACCTACAATAATTGTGATTTAAGAATATGACTCATAATTCATAATATATATTTTAGCGTTTTTTTCTAGTTTTCTTCGAGATTTATGGAAAAATATATATTATTTCTTTGATTAATGGATTTTCTGATTATAAAAAACCCGTTAAACATCATTTATCACTAAATAAAATTGAGAAATGTCGCCATTAATATTTTGAGACTTGAAAGTAATTTGAGCCAATAATAGGCTAGAGAAAATCAGGAAACATTGATCCATTGAGGTTAATGGTTTGAGATTTTCAAATAAAAATCCATGATATAAAATAACACACCGTGATTGAGGTGTGGAAATAAAATGGGATTATGTTGGGGTAGTTGAAAAATTAATTTTTGATTGAACGTCAATTGAGGATACAGATGGAAATCTTTTGGAAATGGATGATTATGATTTGATTGCTGAGTTTTGGGAATATTATAAAACAAGAAATAGTATCTTTGTGTATGATGAATTTATTGTGAAAAGTTAGTACTTTATTTTAATTTCATTAATTCATAATTTCATGAAATTAAACACTAAAAAATACATTTTTATGTTACAAATCATTTTTTACTTTTTCTCTATTTGGGCTTCGCTCCAATTCATTAGAAGAGGATGTCTTTTTAGAAATAACTAAGAAAATATATATTATTTTAGCATATTTGATAAGAAAATTATATGCTAAAGGTAATGTCTGTTTTTTCCTGAATAGGAGCATTTGAATATGCACTGAATCATGTGTATTGAGAAGCTTGATATGAATTGGTGTGATATAGCGAATTTGATAAGTATCCAAGTAGTGTCTTCCAATTTCACCATAAATCAGTAAATTTAGGGGATATACTGTGAATAGATATCTCTAAGGTGAATGACTTTGACTTGCTCGTATGATGACCTCCATGTCAGCCATACTCAAAGGCAGGGAAGAGATTATGAGCAGATGATCCAAGAGGAGAGCCATTAGTCAGAAAGTACATCGAAATACTTGAGATAAAAAGACCAAAGATGTTTATTTTTGAGAATGTGAAGTGACTCACGGATAAAAAATTTCAAGATTATCTTTCTGTAATACTTTGAAGTTTTGAGTCACTTGGATATTCTTTGGAGACAAAAATTCTTGATAGTTGTAATTTTTGATTACCTCAGAGGAGAAAGAGATTTTTTGTAGTATGAAATCTGGTATGACAGAAAGGGGTTTTTGATTTTCCTGAAAAGGAGCTCAAGAAAACTTTTAAAGATTATTTGGTTCCAATTAATCAAATTGACGAAAAATACATTTACTCAAAAACCCCAATGGATTTCATGCTTATACCAAATTACATTAATTTCAGTTTTTATATTATTTTATGGAAAACTGCTCATAATTTTCTGTCACGTTTCATTACCCTATCCCCCAACCCCTTCCCCTATTTT
>Ga0209373_10002568_pt1 | contig 17988 bp, 15 predicted proteins | sample Higcelweek5metaG_FD_187173 | JGI IMG/M metagenome (GOLD analysis project Ga0209373, IMG submission 187173) | Freshwater pond sediment microbial communities from the University of Edinburgh, under environmental carbon perturbations - High... | ecosystem: Environmental > Aquatic > Freshwater >... | reverse complement strand
GTCGTCGACACAAGAATGTCTGTCTTCCCGGCTGCAAAGTCCCTCATAATTTGTTCTTTTTCCGCTGGTTTAAGACTTCCATGGAGAAGACCTATCCGATGTTCCATGAATACTTCCTTACTGAATTTCTCATATAAATCGAGAACCGCAAGCAAGTCGGATTCATCATCGTCTTCGGACTCAATCAAAGGACATACATAGTACACCTGCCGGCCCGCTTCAAGCTGTCTTCTAATAATATCGTAAATCCTCTCGCTTGACTCCGAGGATGCGGTATAGGTTTCAATCGGAATTCTTCCCGACGGCATCGTCGAGATGACCGAAATATCCAGATCACCGTATAGAATCAGGCCCAGCGTTCTCGGGATCGGCGTTGCTGACATGACCAACGTGTGAAGGTCATTTGTGTTTTTCGTTAAAATATCTGCACGCTGCCTGACACCAAAACGATGTTGCTCATCCGTGATCATCAGTGCAAGAGAATCGTAGACATTTTTCTCAGACAACACTGCGTGCGTTCCGACAAGAATTTTCGTTTCGCCCGAGGAGAGGCGCTCCCGGATCTTTGCCTTTTCTGAAGCTTTTGTGCTTCCCAGCATAAGATCTACCGTAAAGCCGGCATGTGCGAACAGCTTGGTCAGCGTCCGATGGTGCTGCTCCGCTAAAATTGATGTCGGTGCCATAAAAATACTTTGGTGTCCGCAAACCGCGCATGCGTACATTGCGATTGCGGCAACTACGGTTTTTCCGGACCCGACGTCTCCCTGAACAAGCCTGTTCATCGGTTTTGCCAGGGTCATATCCATTAAAATTTCATCGCAGACGCTGACTTGATCCACGGTTAACCGGAATGGAAGGCTACCGATCATTTCATCAATTGCTTCTTTTCCTGCGCTGTCCGGCTGAATACAAACTGCCTGATGATGAATATCGTTTTGCATTTTAAGCCACTTGAGTCCGCACATGATCAAAAACAGCTCTTCGTATATCAGGCGTTTTCGTGCGGCTTCCAATTCCTCTGAGGAACCCGGGAAATGGATCTTCTGATATGCAAAAGCCGCCGAACAAAGCTTTTCCGCTCGCATGATTGAAGTCGGAATCGGTTCGGGCAGCATTCCGATCATTTGCGGAAGTACCTTTTCTGTTAATGCACGGATTACGCCTTGCCCAAGTCCCTTTGTCATCGGATATATAGGCAATATCGGCTGTGACTCAATTTGGATATCTTCACGAAATATCGGGTTAATGACTTCAAAAACACTTCCGTCACGTTTGATCTTTCCGCGGAATACAAAAGTTTGCCCCTTTTCAAGCTTGTTTTGGTAATAAGGTTGGTTAAACCAGATCGCACGAATAACACCGGACCGATCTGCAAGAACGGTTCTTAAGATCGACATCTTTCCGGTTCTTCGAAGGCTTGGTTTCTGTTTAATTATTGCACAAAAAACGCCTTCGGCTCCGTCTTCGAGAGAATCGATTAACCCGATTTCGGACCAGTTTTCATAATTACGCGGAAAGAAATTAATCAGATCATATGCACTTCGAATTTCAAGTTTATGCAGCAAAATCAGTCGTTTCGGCGATACCCGGCTGAATTTCTCCACGGGACAATTCAAATCAATCGGAGATTTTGGAGATACTGCCGCGTCTCGACTGTTTTGCATAGAAACAAACCTCACGAAGTTCACAGGATATACATGCCGGATTTCTGGCCGTGCACAGCGCTCTGCCGTGCGCAACGAGTCTGTGTCCCAGTGTAATCCATTTATCTTTCGGAATGCAAGCCATCAGGTCCCGCTCGACAACTGCCGGGTTGTCACTATCAGTCATTCCCAGGCGTTTAGCAACACGAGCGCAATGTGTATCCACGACGACCGCAGGTATTCCATAGAGCTCGCCGAGCATCAAATTCGCAATTTTTCTTCCGACACCCGGAAGACTCTCGAGCTCATTAAGTTCAGACGGAATTCTGCCGCCGAACTTTTCAAGAAGCGCCTGAGAAGAGTTTATGATCGCTTTGGATTTTGCTCGAAAAAGACCGCAACTTCTTATTTCTTCACCAAGGATAGAAGCGTCAGCGCCGGAGAAGTCCTTCATTCCGGGATATTTGCCGAAAAGTGTTTTCGTAAGTTCGTTAACTCTTTTATCGGTACATTGTGCCGACAAAATAGCACGCACAAGTAAATGAAAAGGATCTCCGTCATTATCCAGAGAACACTCTGCCCGAGGGTACATTTTCTCCAGGAAGGACAAAACGGTTGCAATTCTTTGCTGTTCAGGCATTTATGAGTCCAACTTCCTTATTCCGCTGAGTGTGAATGTGAAACGGGACCCGCCAAGATCTTTGCTGTCATTCACTTGAATTGTCTGATCATGAGCGCGCAAAATTTCTTTGCAAATATAAAGCCCCAGTCCGGATCCGGATGCAGTATCGGTTCTCGATTTATCTATTTTGTAAAAACTGTCAAAAATTCTGCCTCTTTGTTCCGGAGGTATTCCATGTCCGGAATCTTCGACCGAAACCAGAATCTGATCATCACCGCCTTCATAGTAAGTTGTAATCGCGATGGTTCCGTCTTCCGGTGTGAACTTGATAGCATTGGTCAGAAGATTATAAACCACCCGGAGAATGGACTGTCGATCGCCGAATGCGATCAAATCGCCCTTTTCGTCCTCGAAAAGTTCAAGTTGAACGCCGAGGTTTTTGTCTCCGAGTTGTTTTTCAAGATTTGTTAGCGTCTCCTTGATCAAATCATTGATGTCAAACGGCTCCATTCGAATGTTGTTGACTTGCCCGAGAGCAGATGCCTCCGACATGGTGTCTGTCAGTTTTTGAATTCTGTCCACTTCTGTTTTAACGATCTGCATATAATGTTCGCATTTTTCCGGCGGAATCGTTCCGTCCAGCATCGCTGATAAAAACCCGTTGATTGATGTCAGCGGCGTGCGCAAATCATGGGCTATGCTGGAAATAAATACGCGTCTGTCTGATTCCTGTCTTTCAATTCGCTCAATCATACCGTTCACAGTTGAAATCATCATTGAGAGCTCATCCATAATGACATATTGGAGTGGAGACTCCTTCTCAAGTTCCGGGAAGCGGATTCTGGCAGACAGGTCACCCTGTGTAACCTTGAGTGCAACGTCGGACAGCAGTCTTATCGGCCGGACAATTGATCTTGTCATTAGTGAGAACAATATGAGGGCGATCGCGAAAGAAATTCCGACAGGCAGTGCCAATGCGTTTGACAACATCCAGACCGTTTGCTCTTCCACATTGACGGAAGCATGAACCAGGAGAAATTGCTTTCCTCCGCCGATCGGATAAGCTGCGGTAATCCATGTGCTTAGCGAATCATCAAAAAGTCCGCTTTTCGAACTGTTTTTGACTCCTCCGGTCTCGCCATCCATAAGTCCCGGAAAATATTTTTCGGGTAGATAGAATGAATCACCCCGCTCATCTAGCTGAGCTCTGACTTGCTTTGGAATATCCGATGAATCGTCCAGTTTCCCGTTCGATTCGACGATCCAAATTGAACAGTTATTCCCCAGTGCCCATGATTCAAGGTAGTTTATTGTATCAAATTCGGTGCCGTCCGGATCCTGTGTATCAGAAGCCTCAAGTTTATCCCACTCTGATGCAAGCTTTTTTGCAAAAGCGTAGCGATCATCAAATTCGTCGGAAATAATAGAACTGGACATTCTCTGATAGTAAACGAAACACAAGACCGCAAATACAAGAATTGTAGTCAACGTTAATGAGATTATTGTTCTGAAATAAACAGAATTAGTTCTTTTTATTTCTGTCATAGTTCAATCGCTCTCCATGCGAAAAATCACAAAGTCGACGATTCGAACTTGTACCCGACCCCCCACACGGTCTTGATCTGCCAGTTAACATCTCTGCGGGGATCTTCGATCTTTTCGCGAATTCGCTTAACATGAACATCGACGGTTCTTGATTCCCCGTAAAAATCATATCCCCAAACGTTTTCAAGCAGTTGCTCGCGTGTAAAAACTCTGTTCGGGTGAGATGCAAGGAAGAACAACAACTCCAATTCCTTCGGTGGCATTTCAATTTCCTGATCATCAACAAGAACAACATACCTGGCTTTATCTACAACAAGTCCCTTATACTGGACAACCTCACCCGCATCAACCGGCAACGCCTGAACCGGCGAAACCTCTTCTCTTTTCTCAACGCGGCGCAGAACAGCCTTCACTCTGGCAAGCAGCTCCTTGGGCTCAAACGGCTTCTGTACATAATCATCCGCACCCAGTTCCAATCCAACCACTTTATCAAGTGTGTCGGTTCTGGCGGTAAGCATGATGATCGGCACATCCGAAGTCTTGCGAATTTCACGGCAAATGTCATACCCGTCTTTTCCGGGTAGCATCAAATCAAGAACCACCAGATCCGGCTTTGATGCCAGAAAAGTATCTACGGCACGCTCTCCGGTCAGACAACTGATTACTGCAAACCCGTCCTTGTCAAAATAAAGACGTAAAACTTCAACTATATTAGGATCGTCATCGACTACCAATACCTTTTTCATCTTCCACCTCACTTCTTGCCCAGCATTTCATTTAACTCTTCAAGAAACGAATTTACATCCTTAAACTGACGGTAGACCGAAGCAAAGCGAACATATGCTACTTCGTCTATCTCTTTGAGTTTGGACATCACCAACTCGCCTATATCCTGAGAAGAAATCTCACGATTTACAGCGCCTTGGATATGGCTTTCTACATACGCCAAAACCTCCAGAAGCTGTTCGTTGGATACCGGCCTTTTCTCACAAGCCTTCAACAGCCCTCTTAGCATTTTGTCTTGATTAAAAGGTTCCCTTGTGCCGTCTTTCTTCACAACCAGAAACGGGAGCGACTCCACTTTCTCGTATGTTGTGAATCTGGCACTGCAACGAACGCATTCTCTGCGCCTCCTTATTGCAGCACCATCCTCGGCGGGCCTTGAATCGATGACTCGATCCTCATCATGTCCGCAAAATGGGCACTTCATACTTTACTCATCCATATTCTCGTTGTCGGTAAGAAACCACGGAAGTACGCGATTTTTCTTATCAGCGGCACGAGAAGGATCCTGCTCATGAGGAGCCGGTGCTACAGGTCGGTTTGGACGAACCGGCGCAACATTCTGTTGCGGCTGTCTTCCGTCGGCACGAGGTTGCGGAGGCATCGCACCACGCTGTCCCGGGCCGGGCTGAGCATATTGCTGTTGTTGTGGCTGCGGTTGCTGCTGGGGCGGATATCCCTGCCGGGGAGCACCTTGCGGAGCATACTGTGGCACAGTGTTAGGAGCCGGCCTTTGCTGTGGCTGAGGCGCTGCGCCGTATGGAGCCGGCTGGGCACGATATGGTTCAACAGGTGGAAATTGTTTTGCCTGAGCGGGTGCCGGCTGTTCTTCCTTCGGTTGCTCCGGGTCGCCGAACAGGAACTGTGGCATGTCAGGCTGTCTTGCTCCGGTAGATGCGGAATCAGCTCTGCTGTACATCGAGGAAGATCCGATCGTCGGTTTGGCAGGCTCACGAACCGATGAAATCGGCGGGTTATTTCTGGACAGAGCGGAAGCCGCGGGCTTGTAAGTCGAAATGGCGTCAGATTGATCAAATCCGGAAGCGATAACGGTGATCATGATTTCATCTTCCAGCGTAGGATCAATGACTGCACCGACGATGATATCCGCGTCACCGGCAACAGCATCACGAACAACAGATGCCGCCTCGTCGATTTCATGAAGCTTCATATTTCTTCCACCGGTGAAATTCAGGATGACTCCGCGAGCTCCTTCGATCGTTGTATCAAGCAGCGGACTGCTGATTGCCTGTTTGACGGCAATTGCAGCACGATTTTCGCCCGATGCGCGGCCTATACCCATATGGCATACACCTGCATTGGTCATAACGCGACGTACATCGGCAAGGTCAAGATTGATCAGTCCCGGAATTGCAACCAAGTCAGAAATGCCGGCTACACCAAACTTCAAGACCTGATCTGCCATATTGAAAGCATCGTCAATCGACGTGTCCTCGTCTGTAATCTCCAGCAGTTTGTCATTGGCAACGACAATTAGGGAATCTACGTACTTTTCTATTTCCCGTATGCCTCTTTCAGCATTCTGCATGCGCCTTGGTCCTTCAAAACGGAAGGGGCGGGTAACAACGGCAACGGTAAGGATTCCAAGTTCTCTGGCAATTTGAGCAACCACGGGAGCGCCGCCGGTACCGGTTCCGCCTCCCATTCCTGCGGTGATAAAGAGCATGTCCGTTCCACGAATTGCCTGAGCAATTTCGTCCTTCGATTCCTCCGCAGATTTCTCTCCGACTGCAGGATCCGCTCCGCACCCGAGTCCTCTGGTAATTTTCTCGCCAATCTGAATGCGGTTCTGCGCCTTAGTTCGGGCTAATGCCTGGTGATCCGTATTTATTGAAATAAAATCAATGCCCTGAACGGCACTGTCAATCATTCTGTCAACTGCATTACATCCACCGCCACCAACCCCAACGACCTTAATTGCTGCGAACGGCTCTTCTTCCATTGAAAATCCAAGTCTATAATCTGACATGAGTAGAATCCTCCGTTTGTTTCAAAATTATTGCACGGCGATCTTAAATATCCATGATTATTGTGTCATTTTACCTGATTCTACACTAAATATAGTGGTCAGGCAATAGAAGTTATCCTTTTATTTCATTCATGTTACAAAATTGCCTCCTCATCCGACAGTAGGTGTGTTCTTTTTTTCATTATCACTGACGAACACCTTTTTTCGTTTATCGTATCTATCGATAAGCATACGGCGGATCTTCGAAAAATTAATGAAAATCCGATTTCCGAATGCAAAAATAGCTGCTAAATTCAGCGGCAAATCCAATTGTGCACCAAGAGCTGCAAGCGAAACCGCAATGACACTATTTCCGATCAGTCCGGAAATAAACAGTCTGGAACGGTACTCATTTTGCATGTTTGCTACAATTGCTCCGAGAATCGAATCAACGATCGCCAATATAACAACCGCAACATAAGGGGAATACGCGGAGGGTATATCAATATTTAAAAACAGCCCCACTATCAAACCAATCAGTAATCCGAGTAACGGTATCATAAAGACTCCTCCTGCCCATCAGCGCATTATGTATTGGTCTCCGGTCATATCCAGTACACTGTCGCTCATATTGATCTCTTCACTATTAAATGTATTCGTTGCAATCGCGTACCTTAACCATGTCATATCGTCCGATATTTCCTTCAAAGACCCGATCTTAACCGACAGATTCCTGTTTGATTCCGGAAGTTGAAGCATCATATATGTCGTGTTGTTTCCGACATACCTGATCGATTTGATGCACGGCATAAGCCGAAATCCGGTGTCATCAGTAATATTCGTATCCGCTGCGAGAATAGCTCCGAATATGGTCAGACTACTGCTAAACCCCTGATCGTCAGACAGATCCAGTTTTTCTCCCAGCATTGCGGAACGAACCGGAAGTCCTTCCATAAGCGGGACGCCGGTGGGCACGCTATTTCCTGACATCTCAACAACGTATCCTTCTTTATCGATGACTGCAAAGCCGTCGGGTACTTCCAGATATCCTATTTTCAAACGCTCTTTAACCGTTACTTTAATTACTGAAGGAAACTGGGCCTGGATTTTAATAGACTGAACATATGGATACTTAATAGCAAGTTCCTCTTCAATATTCCCGTAGCGAAATGTAAACAGCGAAACAATGCTGCCTCCGAGATTTGAAAAAAGGTGATCTCCTATCTTAATCCCGGATGAAGCCAGCAATTCATCCGGACTAATTACCGAAAAGCCTTCCATCTTAACTTCTTTTATATAAAATGCCGGAAGAAGCAGCACGAGCGTCGATACAACAAGCACAACAAGCAGGATGACTAATATGATAATGCTCTTTTTTCCCGCACGGAAGCCGCGTGTCGGAGTCTCTTTATGTACCGTCAAGAAGGTATCTATTTCCATGATCCTCCCCTACTCTGATTTCCCGGAACAAATAGCACAAATAATGTCGGCTATTAACTTGTCCGAACCGGGGTGATGAAGTTCAGTTGCTTTTTTTGACATTATTGATCGGAGGTCTTTGTCCGTTATAATCGGAACAATCTCTTCTGCCAATTTCTTTGCTGTTAGTACCTGATCAGCAATCAATACGCCGGCACCCTTCTCCTCAAAAATCCGGGCATTATATGTCTGGTGATCACCGGCAGCAAACGGATACGGGATCATGACGGACGGAACGCCAACCGCCGCAATTTCTGCGCAGGTGATTGCGCCTGCACGGCAAATGATTAAATCAGCAGCGTACATATATATATGCGTATCCATTATGTATTCTTTTACTTCAAGGCTTCCGACCGTTCCCCGTGCCGCTTCCGGGATTCCGGAATACTGCTGTTTTCCTGCGGATAAAACAATGCGGACTTGATAATTCTTAAGATACTCAGGCAGCCCGAGTACCGCATCGTTAATTGTTTTGGATCCGAGACTTCCGCCCATTGCCAGAATCATAAATTCATTATCCGCGATGTGCAGTTGTTCCCGCGCTTCTTTCCTGTTCATAGTAGAAAAAGCCTCGCGCACGGGGTTTCCTGTGCAGACAACGCGCGCGGCTTTCGGGAAATAACTTTCCATGCCCGGAAATCCCGTACAAACTGTGTTCGCCCATTTTGCCATCATCCGGTTCGATCTTCCCGGAAATGCATTTTGCTCATGCAAAACAATCGGAACACGCATTTTTCGAGCAGCAGAAATGAGTGGGCTGCAGACATATCCGCCGGTTCCGATGACTGCATCCGGTTTAAATTTGCGAATCAGTTTAATGCAGGAACGTCTACCGGAAATAAAGTCAAAAACAGCCTTAACAAGCTTAATCGAGAGACGCGACGGCAAGCCGCTGGCTCGAATCGGGTGAATTTTATATCCTGCTTTGGGAACGAGATCATACTCGAGACCGCGCTCTGTTCCGCAAAATTCGATTTTGCTGTCGGGGCAATCAAGCATAATCCTGTCTGCAATTGCAATGGCAGGATATATGTGTCCGCTGGTGCCGCCACCGGCAAATAAGAGTCGATTACTCATTTTAGCCTCACTCAATAATTGTCATCTTTTTTCTTTTGATTCCGGACCTGGATACGGAAAGCAATAGGCCGACCGCAATCAGGAAAAACAAATTTGCGGAGCCACCTGAACTGAAAAACGGTAACGTAATACCGGTAGGCGGAATTGCGCCCATTGCAACACCAATATTAAGGAACGCCTGTAAAGATATAAGCGAAGTATACCCGACTGCCAATATCCGCGAAAAATCGCTGCTCGCTTTCCATGCAATCGAAAGACCGCCGCATAGAAATGCCCAAAACAGCGCGATAATTGATAATCCGCCGATAAAACCCAGTTCTTCACAAGCAATGGCATACACAAAATCGTTGTGTGCTTCAGGCAAATACATATACTTTTGCCGACTGTTGCCAAAACCTACGCCGGATATACCGCCGGAGCCGATCGCAATCGTTGCCTGTTTATTCTGGTACACCTCATTCTCATCCGCTGTCGCTGTACCCTCTGTTCCCTCTTCTTCAGACTGAAGAGTGCTGAAAATATCCAGACGCGTAAAGACATGTTCAAAATTGTCGCTAAGTTTTTTTCTGTCGGAATCTTTTGCAAAAAGCATGAACGCAGATAACAAAACAAGAAGAATGACGCCGATGATCATACCGCCGTATAGCCAGGATCGCAGCGGTATTCCCGAAACCAGAAAGCAGATTGCGGAAATCGTGAGAACAATGATGAAGCATGACATATGCGGCTGCATGACAACAAATGCCAGGCAAATCAAAATCGCGGAGCCCGGTAATGCAATATCAATCATGCCATCAAGAAAGCCCTGCCATTTAGGATTTTGAGTGACGAATTTTCCGGCTTTTCGCATTCGAATAATCAGCGACCGATAACCGGCAATACAAAAAACCATCACGATTTTGACCAGTTCCGACGGTTGAAAAGACCTACCCGCGATCATTACCCATCTTCTGGATCCGCCGTTTATCACACCGAACTTCCATGTATAAATAACAAAAGCCAGCGCAAATAAATAGGCAACAACTACAAAAGGCCAACGGTCAAAAAATCGAATCGGAATAAATAGTAGTATTGCAACAAAAATGATTCCGACAAATGTCATCTGCCCCTGATTAATCAGATAAAACAGCGGGTCCTGTTCTTCAGTATAGCCTCGGGACATGCTTGCCGAAAAAAGCATAATCAGTCCAAAACAAATCAGAATAAAGGTAAGTAGGAGCAAAGGGATATTCATCCTGTAAGGGCCTTCAATTTCAAAAGCGGCCTCTTTTCTCAGTCTGAGATTTGCCTCATCCCTGTCCTTCAACAATATGTCCCTCCAACTTTATATTATCTGCAGGTCCGTCAATACGGATGATTTCTTTTGAAATTTTTTCAAATTCGAACGCGTGAGAAGCCTTGATCAATATCACGTCTCCGGGCAGTAATCCACTAATCAACCCGGATACCAGATCAGACACTTTTTCGAAAAGCATCGTCTCAATATCCGGTCGTATAGACATCGCACCATTTTTTACATCCTCGCGATTTTCACCGCAGATGTAGAGTTGATCAATGCCGGAAATTGCTGCACTTATTCCAACCTGACGGTGTAGTTCAGCCGAATATCCACCGAGTTCGAGAATGCCGCCGATCACCGCAATCTTCCGTCTTGCGCCTGCCAGAAGACGAACGCTTTCAAATGCAGCGGACATCGACTCAGGGCTGGCATTATAGGCATCGTCATAGATAAGATAATGCTTTGTTTGAATAACGCTACCGCGGCTTCCGAGCGGCATAAACCGCTTCAGTTCTTCCCGGACAATCCGAATGTCGATACCCAGGTGTTTCGCACAAACAATGGTAATGAGCGCGTTTTTAACATGGTGTGAACCGACAGCGGATAGCGAAAAATCGACCCTGTTTTCTTCCTTGTCTTTCTCGAAAATGCTTGCAGTGAAAGAAGTTCCCTGATCGGTAAGAACCACATTATCAGAAAACACACAATAATCCGCAAAAGTCGTTGCCCTCGAACAATGAGAAAACGACGTAACCCCTAAATATTTTGATAGCCTGGACGGCTGATCGCAAACATAGCTCTTCAGAAGCTCATCATCTCCGTTAATGACCAGAAGTCCGTTTTCCTGCAAGCCTTCACATATTTCCATTTTTGCGGAAAGAATATTTTCTTTGCTTCCGAGACGTTCAATATGTGAAACCCCGATATTGGTCACGACTGCAATATCCGGCAGAGCAATATGGGTCAGCAGCTGAATTTCACCCTTCATTCTCATGCCCATTTCGACAACAAGCAGTTCGGTATTTTCAGGTGCTGACAATATCGTCATCGGCAGACCGATTTCATTATTATTATTTTTTGCTGTTGAATGCGTAATCATTGACGACGAAAGTGCTGTCGTGATCATTTCTCTGGTCGATGTTTTTCCGACGCTTCCGGTGATTGCCAATACTTTGCAGTGCATTCTGTTGCGATAGTAACGCGCAAGAGATTGAAGCGCAGCAAGGGTATCCGGAACAAGAATTCCGACTGTACCGTCCGGGAGAGCTGTCGGGTCGGATATCAAGAACAGCGAGGCACCGCCGTCCGCTGCAATTTGGCAATAATCATGCCCGTTGAATTTTTCGCCGATCAGCGCGATGAAAAGATTCCCCGCTCGAATCAGTCTGGAATCCGTACAGATTCCTTCCGCAAACAAACCGGCAGAAGATGATCCGCCGCCTTTTATTTCCGTTCCGCCTGTTGCGATAATAATTTCTTCAATCGTAAATTTTGACATATCTCATCATCCTTTTTCTTTTTTCGAAATGGCCTCGATTACTTCTGTTGCGACTTCAACATCATCAAAATGAATTGTCCGATCCCGAAAAATCTGATAGTTCTCATGGCCTTTTCCGGCGATGATCACAAAATCGTCTGCAACAGCAGTTGAAATTGCATACTCGATCGCTTTTCGGCGGTCCGGCTCAACAATATGCTTTCCCGAGGTCCCTATAAGTCCCGACAAGATATCATTTATGATATCCGCGGGTTCCTCATTTCTCGGATTATCAGATGTGACGATTGTAAGATCGCTAAGTCTTCCCGATACTTCACCCATTTCCGTTCGTCTTGTTTTGGATCGATTTCCTCCGCATCCAAAAACGGTAATCATTCTTCCCTTGCAATCTTCTCGAAGCGATTCCAGAAGGATCTCAAGACTGGCCGCATTGTGTGCATAATCAACGAGCACCGTAACATTGATATCGTTCTTGATCATTTGCAGGCGACCGGGCACCGAAACTCTTGCAAGGCTTTTTTTCACGGCATCAAACGGAATGCCGCATATGCCTGAGATGGCAATCGCGCACAGTGCATTATAAACATTGAATTTTCCGGGAAGTGCAATAAAAAGTTTACCCTTATACCACGGACTGGTCAGTACGATTTCTGATCCGGCAATGCCCCGGCGGCTGGCTTTTCGAATGTCCGAAGCCGTACAATCACACTTTTCGGATAATCCATATGTAAATACCGGACACCTCTTCTTTGCATAATCAATCACTTGATCCGATACCGGCGAGTCCGCATTGATCACTCCGCACGAAGAATGGTCAAAAATCAAGGTCTTCGCACTTAAATACTCTTCCATATTCTTATGTTCATGCTCTCCGATATGATCATGATAGAGATTTGTAAATGCGCAGACCGAAAAAGAACAGCCATGAACTCTTTCAAGCATAAGTCCTTGTGAAGAAACCTCCATTATGCAACTGTCGTCTCCGTTTTTTACCATCTCGCTGAGAAGCATCTGGAGATCATAAGATTCCGGAGTGGTTCTGCTGGCCTGTCTGACTTCCCCGGAGACAATGTTCGCTACCGTTCCGATCAGCCCGGTGTTTTTTCCGGCACAAACAAAAATATCGTGCAACATATACGTCGTTGTGGTTTTCCCTTTGGTCCCGGTTATTCCCACCAGATTCAACTGATTTGCAGGATGCCCGAAAAAGGATGCACTGACCTTAGCAAGTCCGATACGAGTATCCTGAACACCAATAAAGGTTACGTTGCTCGCCGACGAAATTTCTGCCAGCTCTGCTTCCGAAAATAAAGTCTGATCATTTTGAATGACAATAACGGACGCCTTTTTTCCGGCAACGTCGGGCACAAAGGAATGACCATCAACAATAAATCCATGAATACAAACGAAAAGCGAACCCTCTTGAACATTTCGGGAATCATAATGCACTGCAGTTACTACTGTGTCCATTCTTCCGGCAAGCAGTTTGAATTCCATTCCTTCAAGAAGGTCGGAAAGTAAATGATTCATAAAATATCACTCCATCGTTAGTATAATTATCGTTCCTGCAGCAACCTGTATTCTTTGACGGGATGTGTCCCCGGGCGTTTCTTCCGTATCCGCTATATCTGTCTGGTCAGATACGTCTTCGCCTTCTGCTTCACCAACTTCGTTGTCCGGCCCTGAAGTACTGTCAACATATCCGGATGACGGACTCTGTGATACGACCACACCTTCAGGATTACCTGTAATACTGATATTAACCATTGCCTCTTTTGCTTCGCGATAGCATTCGCTTATGGTCTTACCCGTGAAATCAGGCACTATAACTTTTTTCATCGACGCTTCATCCGGTGTCGCAGAAGAGTATAACACGACTATACCGCTGCGATACAGTATTGTTTCAGTCGAAGGATATTGAAACGTGATGAGAGTCTCATCCGTCATATTATCCTCACCGTCTATAACTGTAAACCCTGCAGTGTATAGTGTCTTCTTCGCCTCCTTATGAGAAAGCTGCATCACTGTCGGCATTGTATACTTGGTTGTCAGTCTATCATAATCTTCTTCGGTAAGTTTTCTTTTTACGTCCATATATTCCAATGTCTCGGATACTATCTTTGCGGCTACTCGTGTTGCCGCACTCGAACCAAGTTCCTTGTCTGCGGGTTTATTGATAAGAACCAACACGACGATTTCCGGATTATCGGAGGGTGCGTAGCATCCAAACGAAAGAACATGCATCCCCTCGTCTTCTCCGGACTCAATTGTTGACGTGCTCGTTTTTCCGGCAACATTATATCCTTCAACATATCCGGCTGAGCCGGTTCCCTCGGTAACTACGTTCTTCATCATTTCCTTGACACGAGTTGCGGTCAATTCGGAGAAAATGGTTTTGACCTTAACCGGCGAGAATTCCTTAATGATATTCCCGTTATCATCAGTCAAATATTTTGCAATTTGAGGTGTCATCAGTGTTCCTCCGTTTACCAGTGCACAATAAACGTTGGCAAGCTGAAGGGGCGTAACTGTTGATGATTCTCCGAAAGACAGTGTCGCCATATCGACAGAATCCGGATTAGCGTGGAAAATTCCTTTACCTTCTGCAGGCAAGTCGACTCCCGTATAATTGTAGAATCCGAAATTCCGAACATACTCATAAAACTTCGTAATTCCGATCCGCTTGGCGAGCTGTACAAAAACGGGATTGCAGGACCTCTCAAATGCTTGCTTTAAGGTCTCGGTTCCGTGGTTTCCTGCTTCATGTTCGCGCCAACAGGAAATCGTATCAATTTCCGATACTTCGATCGGCGCATCGCTGAACATTTCGTCTTCGTAGGTAAGACCTTCTTCGAGTGCAATTGCGGTAGTCAGTACTTTAAAAGTCGATCCGGGCTCATAAGTATCCGAAATCGCCCTGTTTCTCCAAACATTTGACATCAGGTAGTTCATTTGTTCTTCGTTTGTAAAACTATTCCAAACAAACTCATCCATACTGAACGGAATTCCGCGAGGATCATTTAGATTGAAGTCCGGAATGGAAGCTGTCGCATATACCGCACCGGTGTATGGATTCATAACTATCGCCGTAACGCCCTCTTTGGGATCGTATATTTCATATGCTTCTTTGCAAGCTTCTTCTGCTATCTTTTGTATGTTCATATCAATATTGAGGACAACGTTGTACCCGTCAATTTTCTCAATTGTTGTCGGAGGAGAATACGGAAGCGCTCCACTGCTATAATTGTCTACCTCAACATAGGTGTAACCTTCTTGCCCGGAGAGCAAGTCATTATAGTAGGCTTCAATTCCATACTGACCGATCAGTGTTGTATCGTTATAGTCGGCAAAACCGATGACCTGTGATGCAAGATCGCCGTACACATAATATCTTTTGGGGACAGAATCAATTTTGACCCCGCCCAAGTTATTATCTGACAAGTATGCCTTGAGCAAATCAACATCGTCCTTGACAAGTTTTTTGGCAAGCTGTATATACGTGGCATCTGTTTTCATTATGGATTCGTAAACAAAGTCGTAGTCGAGATGCAAAATGGCAGCCATTTGCTGTGCTACTTCCTCAGCCGTGACTTTTGCATTATCAGATAGTATATCCTTGGGAGTGATACCCACTGTGTACTCATATGTTGTACTTGCAAGAATATTCCCGTTTGCATCAAGGATATCCCCCCGAAGCGGGATATCCTTGATTCTTTTCCAGTGCATCTTCGAGGCTGTCTGAGAATATTCCAGATACTTGTTAATTTGAAGGTCGTAAAGCTGGGTGACCAGGTAACCCGCGAAAAGCGATGCCACAAGGCCAACAAAAAGAATCCACCCTCTTTTCCTGAAGGAGAAGAAAGTTTTCTTATCATCATTCTTTTTGGGTTCCGAATTACCGAATTTGCCCGCCAGTGAGATAATTGCATTGCCGGAAGTCTTTGTTTCCCCGGAATTTCGTTCCTTCAAAACTCAAAACCTCCTTTCACGAATCAGCTGCGTAATATTTTGCCAGATCCTCCTTGGCATGTGCAAGTACTTCCGGAGAAACTCCTATCGAGTTATATGAAATACTTGTAATCAGCTTATCTGTTTCGGGCAACACGACCGATATGATTTGCTGGGATCCCGGTTCCATCATTTCCAGTCTTTCCGTTGCTTCACTTCGAATCAATTCAAGGTCGGCACCTGAAATCAGACATTCTCTCAACTGGGCGCTCTCTTGATTAAGGGCATTTATTCTCTTTTGTGTATCATTGTTCTGGAAATTCAGACTTGTAATTTGTGCTTGCTTGAAAAGCACAGAACCAAACATAACTGCCACAATCGCAATTCCCGTAATGACGGCAATCGTCTCCTTCAGCCGCTTTTTGGAAATGCTACGCTCCTTGCGTTTGTAATTATCCAGAATTATTTGTCTTCTCTTACTTTCAGCAAGTGGATTTGCCTTGCTTTTCTTCTCTCGCGTACCGGGGCGCTCGGATTCTTTTCCAGGCAGCGGCATCGCGACGGCTCGAAAAGCTCCTCTTCCTGAAGATAAAGAAGCAACGCCGGAGTATAAGGTATTATCCTCTTCTCCATAATATCTTGATTCTATAATGTCCCAGTCAGTCAGCGCAGAGGAGTCCATGCTTCTCCATTCCTTTCAAAAACGCGCAACTTTGCGCTTTTTGATCTTTTGTTTTCTTTTATCTCTTCTGTGTCCGCCGTAATCGGTTTTCCTGTAACCATTTTCCCGAGTGGTTTTTTCCCGCAAATGCATACCGGAAATTCTCTCGGACATGTACACGGCGATTCTAGGTTCTTAAATGCTTCTTTTACGAGCCTGTCTTCCAACGAATGAAACGAAATGACCGCAAACCTGCCACCCTTATTCAAACGCTGTGGTATAAATTCCAGAAGTTTTTGTATCGCAGACAGTTCACTGTTTACTTCGATCCGTATCGCCTGAAAAGTTCTCCTGGCCGGGTGCTGATCTTCTTTTTTTGCCTTTGAAGGCATTGCTCTGGCAACAATTTCTGCCAGCTTAACGGTTGACGTAATTTCTGCAATTCTTCTGTTTTCGACAATTCTGCCGGCTATACGCTTCGAAAATTTTTCTTCGCCGTAATCCCGGATAATTCTTGCCAGGTCCGCTTCATCATATTCATTAACCACAACCCTTGCAGAAAGCCTCTGTTCAGGATCCATTCTCATATCGAGAGGTCCGTCACTAACATACGAAAAACCTCTCTCTGCGGTATCCAGTTGATGCGAAGATACTCCCAGATCCGCCAACACGCCGTCCAAATTTAAAATGTCCAGGTCCTCAAGCACTTTATCAATATTCGAGAAATCAGATTTAACCAAAATCCATTTGCCTGAAAAATTGCCCTGTTCCATTTTTGCGCGGCAAGCATTTAATGCGGATTCATCTTTATCAATAGATATTAACGTTCCCTTTCCGTCCAGTTGCTCTAGAATGCCGATGCTGTGACCGCCACCGCCTGCAGTGCAGTCAAGGTATATTCCTCCGCTTCCGATATTCAGCGCATTTATACACTGCGCAAATAGCACCGGCTGATGTGAAAACTCAAAGTCCCGTAACATTGTATTCCGTCAAATCAAGCTCCATCACGGCGCTCAATTCCTCTTTCTTTTTCTCATAGAAATGCTTTCCGCAGATATCGAGCTTATCGCCGATATTGATAATACTGATCTCATCTCCCGGTTCGACAGCAATGTGCTCCCATAACTCCGAAGATACGGAAATTCTTCCCTGGGAGTCAATTTCACACGGCAGCGCTTCTCCGACGATAAGGCGCATGACACGTCGTACTCTCGGGTCCATACTGTTTAGCCCTTCAAACTGCTCGCGGATATTCTGAAATCTGGATTCTGTGTAGACGGATAAATATCCGCTGTCCAGGCTGAGCGTGACAACAACATTCCGTCCAAGACTCTCTCTGAGTTTGGATGGAACAAAAACTCTTCCCTTTACATCAATCTTATTGGTAAAGCGAGCCATTAGTTATCCCCGTTTTCCCCTTAGTTTTCCCCACAGTTCACCACAATGATATATAACTGCACCACATTTCTCCACTTTCTTGCATT
>Ga0209373_10002567_pt1 | contig 17991 bp, 12 predicted proteins | sample Higcelweek5metaG_FD_187173 | JGI IMG/M metagenome (GOLD analysis project Ga0209373, IMG submission 187173) | Freshwater pond sediment microbial communities from the University of Edinburgh, under environmental carbon perturbations - High... | ecosystem: Environmental > Aquatic > Freshwater >... | reverse complement strand
AAGTACGAAAAATGCCTTGGAGGTTGCCGCGCAGCAGCAGAACAAGCAGGGAACGACTTCTGCGAAGTTGACCCAATTGTAGAAATCAATCAATTATCAGAAATAAAAAGTGCATAGCCATGAAAACACCACAACTTTTATTGATCCTGCTTTTCGCCTTTCTTTTCTCAGGATGTAACAAAGACGATGAAACTGAACTTCTGAAAAATGAAGGTTTAGTTATTCGAATTGAAAACAACGACCATAAAACGATTTCAGAATGGGAGTACAACAAAAACAACACGCTGAAAGAAAGCTGGAACCATTTAGATTATTTCCAAGAAGGTAAGAATTCAACTTATACCTACTCATTCAATTCGCAGGGACAGCTTATCAAGAAGGAAGGTTTCGAACCCGGGAACATGCTGATGTCGAGTTATTCGGGAGCAATGGATAAAGACGTGATCAACACCTATTCGTACAATTCCGACGGAACCATCAACCATTTTACTGTTGAATGCAACTACAATACGAGAGAAGAACTTGATTACACACTAAACATCAGCTATCAGTATCCTTCGAAGAATTTGATTGTTATGATCGTGAACAACGTTAATCCTACAGCAAACAGTGTCGCCTCCTACACCGACTATGTGATCAATAACGATTCGAACATTGAAGAAATGATCTCGTACAACATGATTTCTGCTACCGAGAAACATATTTATTCCAGTACAAAGTTCACCTACGACAAAAAGAAAGCCCCTCACAGCTTTGAGCCCGGGCCTGTTTCAAAAAACAACATACTCACCAAAACCATCACCTCGTACTATTACGATGAAAATGGGAATCAAAGCATAGGGTACACTTCGGATTACACCTATGAATACACATACAACGACAACGGTTATCCTGAAAAGTCAATCGAAACCTATCCGAATGAAATACAAAACATCAGTTACTATTTCTATAAATAAATTACCATGAAAACTAAACTTATCAGCTTGCTAATAATTGCAACAATAGCTTTTGCATGTAACCAGGAGAACACGGTCGATGACTCAGGGAAAATAGACCTTGACCTGAAATCACAAACCCTTATTGAGGCCGACAACGAATTTGGACTCGATATTTTCCAGTCGGTTTATGCCGATAAAGAAACGCCCGAGAACTTTATGATTTCGCCGTTAAGCATTTCACTTGCGTTGAGTATGGCCTACAACGGAGCCGAAACCGAAACCAAGGAAGAAATGTCCAAAGCAATGCGTATGGAAGATTTCACCCGTGACGAGATGAACGACATTTACCAGAAACTTATCGATGAACTTACCAAAGTAGACCCGAAAGTGGTGATGGAAATAGCCAACTCCATTTGGTACCGCAACGGATATCCTGTTCAGCAAGACTTCCTCGACGTGAACAACACATTCTACAATGCTGAAGTTGAAGAAGCCGATTTTATGGACCCTAATACGCTAACCCGTATCAACAAATGGGTTAGCGACAAAACGCACGAGAAAATTCCTACAATACTGAATGAAATATCGCCCGATGCAGTTATGTACCTCATCAATGCGATCTATTTCAACGGGAAATGGAGCCAGGAGTTCAACCCGGAAAGCACACAGGAACTGAGCTTTGCCATTGCCAATAACCAATATGTGCAAGCACCCATGATGGGACGTGAAGACACACTCAACTACCTGTCGAACGATACTTTTTCGGCCATTGAACTGCCTTACGGAAAAGGGAATTTCAACATGATGGTGATGTTGCCCAACTTCGACAAATCGGTTGATGATGTAATTGCACAATTCACACCCGAAAACTGGAAAAAGTGGCAATCTGATATGAAGATAACCAACAACATCGACATCAGGCTGCCAAAGTTCAAGGTTGAATTCGAAATTAAGCTGAACCAAATATTACAAAATATGGGCATGAAACAGGCTTTTACCGCACAAGCCGACTTCATCGGAATCAACCCAGCCCGCGACTTGTTCATCAGCTTTGTGAAACACAAAACTTTTGTTGAGGTTGATGAAGAAGGTACCGAAGCGGCAGCAGTAACCATTATTGGTTTCGAAACCACCTCGGCCGGACCTAACGAACCACAGAAAACGTACTTCCATTGCGACCGTCCGTTCCTGTTTGCCATAACCGAAAAAGAAACCGGAGCCATTCTGTTTATGGGAAAAATTGGAAATCCAACACTTTAAACTATGAGAAATCTAATCTTCATCACCCTTTTAATTGCCACAGTATTTGCAGCGTGTAAAACCGATGAGCTGAAAAGTACCAGCGTAGGTTGCAATCCTTATATCGATTTGTACTTTTTCAATTACGACAGTTTGAAAAGCGACCCGATTAACTTGCAGGAATACAAAATTGACGGCAATTGTCTTGAACTGACCGTAAGTTACAGCGGCTGCACAACCGGGCACACCATCGATCTGGCTTACATGCACCCGTGGTGCGGCACACCACCACTGCCACCTCCAACCTTCGAAATCAGACACGATTCAAAGGGAGAGATGTGCAAAATGCTGGTTACCGAAACCCGGAAGTTCGATCTAACGCCCCTTCAAAATCCCGATTCAACCAAAATCAGTTTTATTGTTTCGTACCCTGTAGATTCAATCAATTTCAGTTCAATATCGCTTGATTATCACTATTAAAGTCTTCCCAATCCCTTGTTTTAAACAAAAATGCTGCAAAAGGAAATCTCCTGATGCAGCATTTTTATTTCTATTTCTCGGTACTCAATACTTTTAATCTCATTTAACCATTACAGGTGAATCACCTCGTCGTAAGCAGCAGCGGCGGCTTCCATTATGGCCTCGCTCATGGTGGGATGCGGATGAACGATTTTCAAAAGTTGATGACCAGTGATGTCTAGCTTACGGGCAACAACCAGTTCGGCAATCATTTCGGTAACGTTGCCACCAATCATGTGGGCGCCCAGCAATTTACCATCGTTCGCATCGAAGATCAACTTCACAAAACCATCGCGATGCCCTGCTGCTGTGGCTTTTCCCGATGCGGTGAAAGGGAACTTGCCCACTTTAATTTCGTATCCAGCGTCTTTTGCTTTGGCTTCGGTCAATCCAACCGACGAAACCTCGGGCGTGGTGTAAGTACAACCCGGAATATTGCTGTAATCGACAGGATCGGGATCAAGTCCTGCAATTTTTTCAACACACACAATCCCTTCGGCCGAAGCCACATGGGCAAGAGCTGGGCCGCCAACAATGTCGCCAATGGCATAAATTCCAGGAACAGTGGTTTGGTAATATTCATCAACTTTCACTTTCCCTTTTTCAAGGGCAACACCCACTTCTTCTAACCCAATGCCTTCGATATTGGGAGTAACCCCAACAGCCGAAAGCACCACTTCGGCTTCGTGCACCTCTTCCCCTTTCGGTGTTTTGATGGTCACTTTGCACAGCTCGCCACTGGTATCGACTTTTTCGACCGATGAGCTGAGCATGATTTTCATTTTTGCCTTTTTGAAGCAGCGGGCAAGGGTTTTCGAAACCTCTTCGTCTTCGTTTGGAACCACTTCTGAAAGAAACTCGACCAACGTAACGGCTGTTCCAATGGAGTTGTAAAAGTTGGCAAACTCGCTGCCAATGGCACCTGAGCCAACAACAATCATCGATTTGGGTTGAGTTTTCAGTGTCATTGCCTGTCGGTACCCAATTATTTTTTCTCCATCTTGTTTCAGGTTCGGCAACTCTTTTGAACGGGCTCCGGTTGCAAGTACAATGTGATTTGCTGTAATCACTTTTACATTTCCATCGGCATCGGTCACTTCAACTTTTCCAGCCGAGAGCAGTTTTCCAAAGCCGTTTATAATTTCAATTTTATTTTTCTTGAACAGGAATTGCACCCCTTTGCTCATGCTTTCGGCCACTTCGCGGCTGCGCTGCACCATGCGTTCAAAGTTGGGTGTCACTTCGCCCGAGATCGTTACCCCGAAACTTTCGGCATGTTGCGCATACTCCAATACCTGAGCACTTTTCAGTAGCGATTTGGTTGGAATACAGCCCCAATTAAGGCACACTCCGCCAATATTTTCTTTTTCAACAACACCAACTTTCATCCCCAGTTGCGACGCACGAATGGCTGCCACATATCCGCCGGGACCACTTCCTACGACTATAAGATCGAAATCCATATCTTAATTAATTCATTTAAACATTGAACACATTGTGACCTAAAAGGGTAAATAAAGCTCCAAAAGGGGAATTTTATTTGAGAATTTCAACTGAGAAAAACCAGGAAACAAGTTACAGAAAACTGTTTAGAAAAAAACCACCCTTCCGATTGGGAAGAGTGGCTATCTGTATCGTTAGAATCTTCGCAGATTATTTCATCAATTCAGCAAGCTTAGCTTGAAGTTCGGCACCACGAAGGTTTTTGGCAACAATTTTTCCTTCACGATCGACAAGAACTGTGTGAGGAATTCCAGTAACACCATAGCTTTCGGCCACAGCACCAGCAACATCTTCACTTTCAAGATCCCAACCATGTACCCAGTCCATTTTGTAGGCAGCAACCGTTTGAACCCAAGCATCGCGATTACGATCGAGCGAAACGCCATAAATTTCGAACCCTTTGTCTTTGTAGGTCTTATATTGGGCAATCACATTGGGCAATTCTGCCATACAAGGTTGGCACCATGAAGCCCAAAAGTCGACCAACACAATTTTTCCACGAAGCGAAGAAAGTGAGTGCGCATTTCCTGTTGCATCATTCAAGGTAAAATCGGGAGCAACAGCACCAACACTCGAAAGGCGCAACAAGTCGGCTCTTTCTTTAATTACTTTCACAAAGTCTGATTCAGCAAAAGGTTTGAAAACAGTTAAAATTGAATCCAACTCTTCAACTTCTGCCTCTTGAAAAAAGTTCATCAGATAAACATATGCAGCAACAGGAGTTGTATTGTATTCTTTCAGGAAATTTCTGGAAAAAAGCTGTATGTTATCCACCATCGATTCATATTCAAAACGGATGGAGTTCATCTCTTGTTCATTGCCCGTTGCTTGAGCTTGTTCAGCACGGCTTTTCAAATCATTCTCCTTTTTTGAGAACGATTCAATTTCATCCATGTATTTTTTGAATGCATCTTGCGATTCAGAACCTTCAATCACGTTGCCTGGAAAGCTGTCGGGATAAAGGGTCATGTCAATTTTTCCTGGTTCAACAAACAACTGAGCGATGTAGCGGTTTTGCCCTTCAATTCCAACCAACCTCAGTTCAGGAATGGTCACATCACCAATAAATTTAAACTTTCCCTTTGCTACTTCAGCAGTATCAACCGGAACTGGTTGTCCATCTTTTAAACCGAAAAGGATGACTTTACCATCGGTTGCAGGAATAAGTTTACCGTTAATTTGGTATTGGTTTTTTTGGCCGCACGACCCGAGTGCAAGGGCTACAGCTGCTAGTAAGATAATTCTTCTCATTTATGATTATTTATTCAATTTGTTCTATTTCTATTTTCGATCGCCAAGTTAACGATTTCAATCCTTAGAGTTGCTAAAATAAATATCCAACAATTCTTTAGCTGCAACAAAAGAACTGATTTTCTCGTTTAAAACAGCATTCTCATATCTTTTAAATTCACTTTTCACCTTTGGATGTTGGTAAAAAGAATTTTTCAATACCTCGTTGATGCTTTCGTACATCCAATATTTCGATTGTTGATTTCGCCTTTCACCAAAATAGTTGTTTTGCTGAACAAAGGATACATATTGGGTAATTGTTTCCCAAACCTCTGAAATGCCTATTTTACGAATTGCTGAACATGTTAACACTTTAGGATCCCAACCAGATGGTGACGGTGGAAAAAGGTGCAATGCACTTTTAAATTGTGCTTGTGCAAGTTCTGCCCTTTCGATATTGTTACCATCGGCTTTGTTAATCACAATTCCATCGGCCATTTCCATTATGCCCCGTTTTATCCCTTGCAATTCATCTCCGGCACCGGCAATTTGGATGAGCAAAAAGAAATCGACCATGGAATGAACAGCCGTTTCGCTCTGCCCCACTCCAACAGTTTCGATAAAAATGGTTTGAAAACCGGCTGCCTCGCAAAGAATGACCGTTTCGCGGGTTTTGCGTGCTACTCCCCCCAACGAACCAGCCGATGGAGAAGGACGGATATACGCATTCTTATCTGTAGCAAGCTCTTCCATGCGGGTTTTATCGCCCAAAATACTTCCTTTCGAACGTTCGCTACTGGGGTCAATTGCCAATACAGCAAGTTTATTCCCGTTCGATGTAATGAGCTTTCCAAGCGCTTCGATAAACGTACTCTTACCTGCCCCGGGCACACCTGTAATTCCAATGCGCACCGACTTACCTGAGTATGGCAAACAACGTACTATGATTTCCTGTGCCAAATGCTGATGCTCTGGCTTCACACTTTCGATAAGTGTTACCGCCCTGCTCAATATCATTCTGTTACCCTCAAGAATTCCATTAACATAGTTGTCTACAGTTAAAATCTTGCGATGTTTTCTGATTTGCTTTTCTACACCGTTGGGGTTTACGACCGGGGGCTGTTCGATCCCTGAATTGACCTTAAGACCAATAAAATCGGGATGATTTTCAATATGATGAGAGTTGTGAGAATCCATTCTGAAAAATTTTGAGCGAAGATACAATTTTTGGTTTTCATTGCCTGAAGTGCAACAACTTCATTGCCCGCAAAGTTTTCACAAAAAACAGATAAAATAAATGAGTTGAAAAGGCGGAACAATTAAAAACCTTATGCATAAGCTTATCTTTGTTGCCGTTGATTAAATTACTACACACATATTTCAATAATTACTCCAAAAGAGGAGTAACCAATTTGCCGGTTCGTTGGGCCGGCTGAAGTTTCATTTATAAAATCCCGAAGTTTGATCTCTTTCTTATCTTATCTTGACTATCGATCTCGTTTTTCAAGTTTTAGATTTTGATGCCGAATAATAATTTTGAATCTGATTAAAATCAACAGGCATAACTTGGATAAATTCAGATAAATTCACGAATGGTAAAGCTGATAGTATTACAGGACATTCAGTCCAACAAGTCATATTGAAACACGATCAAGATCCAACAGTTGCAAGTGAAGTTATAAAGGGTTTTAGGTTGATAAGCTGATGATCGATCTGACACTAAAAGCTGACACCGCCCAATTTTTAGGCATAAAAAAAGCTGATTTTTAATCAGCTTTTCCTTTATTCATTGGTGTAGCGAGAGCCGGGAATGATCCGGCGACCTCATGATTATGAATCATGCGCTCTAACCATCTGAGCTACCTCGCCATTTGTATTTTTGAACGGTGCTTATTTTTAAAGCGCTGCAAATATAGAAGTTTTTATCTTTTTTCTAAATTTTCTCTCCTTTTTTTTTAGATCGGCCATTTGTAACTAAATTGGTAATTTAAAACTTAATTGATATATTGCGGCAAGTGAATTAACCACATTTTGTAATGGAGAAAGTAAAATTAGAACTTGAATACGTAGTAAATTGCTCACCGAAAGTACTGTACAACCGTTTGAGTACTGCTTCGGGGTTGGCGGAGTGGTTCGCCGATGATGTATCTGTAAATGGCAAGAAGTATATTTTTAAATGGGATGGGATTGAGAGGATGGCTGAACTGACGTTCAAAAAAGAAAATTTGATTGTCCGTTTCGATTGGGTTGATGATGGCACTTATTTTGAATTTAGAATTACACGCGATGAACTTACCAGTGATGTTTCACTTTTAATTGTTGATTTTACTGATCCCGATGAAAAAAAAGAAACCCATTCGTTATGGGACTCACAAATAGCAGAGCTTAAGCACGTTCTGGGGTCGTAGTTTTTTCCTGCCTTTTCAATATTAGTGATCGTAAGTTGAAAATATTTTGAAATAATTCCCGTTTATTTTAAGATAAGATTTTTGACGCATAATCGTTGCATATTTTTAGTTTTGCAACTTGCATAATCTATTTAAATGAAGCGCCTTTATTCATATGTTATAAAAAGTTTCATAGGGCCATTTGTGATGACCTTCTGTATTTGTGTGTTCTTTTTGATCATGCAATTTGTGTGGAAATATCTCGATGAGCTGGTGGGTAAAGGTCTTGAAAATTCAGTTCTTATTGAATTGTTCTCGTATGCAGCAATTACGACAATTCCAATGGCGTTACCGTTGGCTGTTTTGCTCGCTTCAATTATGACATTTGGAACACTTGGTGAGCGTTTCGAATTAATTGCAATGAAGGCAAGCGGCATTTCCCTACTGAAGGTTATGCGCCCATTGATTTACTTAAACATTGCAATCACAATATTTGCATTTGTTCTTGCCGACCAAATAATTCCGGCTGTTAATCTGAAATTTGTAACCTTGTTGGTTAGTGTTAGGGAACAGCGCCCCGAAATGATTGTTAAAGAGGGCGTTTTTTCAAACGAGATAGATGGAATGAGCATCAAAGTAAACCGTAGGAATCTTGAAACCAACGCGCTACTTGACATCATGATCTATGATCATCGTGAACACAAAGGAAATACCGATGTAACAATTGCTGATTCTGGGTTTCTGAATATGTCAGACGATAAGCAATTTATGATATTAACCCTTTATAATGGTGAAAAATATCTGGATACAAAGCCCGTTGAACGTGGCTCCAAAAACACCTATCCGTTTCAGCGCAATAAGTTCGAAAAAGAGACTGTTGTAATCAACGTTAAGAATTTTGAAATGAAGCGCACCAACGAAAATTATTTCAAGGGTGGCTTTAAAATGCTTAAAAACAGTCAGATAATCACAGCTGTCGATTCATTTCAAAATAGATACGACGATCAGGTAAAGCAAATTGCCCTAAGTATAACGTACAACGAAACGCTTGACTCTAAAATCAGAACTACCCTATTAAAAAAAGATTCTTTAAAGGTAAATATTTCTGAAAATGTGGATGTAAGCCCTGCCGAAGTTTCATTCGATTCAATTTATTCTCGTTTAGATGCTGGTCAAAAAAGGAGTGTACTTGGAGCTGCCCTTCGAAAAGCACAAGCAAACCAGCGTACAATATTGCAATATCAAACTGAAATGTATGCACGCATGGAGTCAATCAACAAACACATGATTGAGTGGCATAAAAAATATACCTTGTCCTTGGCTTGTTTGCTCTTCTTCTTTATTGGCGCACCTTTGGGGGCAATTATTCGAAAGGGGGGCTTCGGGATGCCGGTGGTTATTTCAATATTGATGTTTATTGCATATTACTTGGTTTCGGTAATTGGCGAAAAGGTTGCCCGCGAGGGTGTTTTTAAAGTTAATATGGTTTTGTGGTTTTCAACCGTGGTTTTTTTAGTGATTGGAGTTCTTTTAACACATCAGGCAGTAACCGACTCTTTTTTACTGAACAAAGAGACATACAATCGGATCATCAACCGACTCAATATTTTCAACTATTTTTCGAAAAAGAAGAAAAATGAGAATACTGTTTCTAACCAATAAGGTTCCTTATCCCCCCAAAGACGGAGGGGCCATTGCAACGTTAGGAATGGTACAAGCATTTGCCAACGCAGGGCATAGCACAACCGTTTTGGCTATGAACACCTTAAAGCATCATGTTCTATTGGAAGAAATACCTCCCAATTTGCACCAAAAAATAAACTTTCATTTGGTTGATGTCCCTGCCGAAATTAAACTCAATGAACTGATATTCAATTTTTTATTTTCAAAACTGCCATATAATGCAGCACGGTTTCTAAATATCGATTTCAGCCGAAAACTGATCGAACTGTTTAACGCCAACGAGTTTGACATTGTTCAGCTCGAAGGCCTTTACCTTTGCCCCTATATCGACCTTATCAGGCGTTACAGCAAAGCAAAGGTTGTGTTGCGCAGTCATAATATTGAGCACGAAATTTGGGAACGCACGGTTGCTCAGTCGAGCGGGTTAAAGAAAATTTACCTGTGGAACCTGAGTTCAAAGCTAAAGCGATTTGAAATATCTTACATCAACAAATACGATCTTCTGGTTCCGATTACAAAGCGCGACCAGGCAAAGTTGAATTTGTTGGGAAATCAAAAACCAACGTTAACCATTCCATCGGGGATCGATGTTGATGGTTTAGAACCTGAAAAGCACCAACCTTCAAGCAATCTGTTTTTCATTGGAGCGCTTGACTGGGCGCCCAATCAGGAAGGTCTTATTTGGTTTTTCGGTAACTGTTGGAACGAAATCCAGAACAAATGCCCAAACATTTCGTTGACAGTTGCCGGGCGCAATGCTCCCGAGTGGTTTGAGAAAATATTGGCAAAACAGAAACTGAATTATGTTGGAGAAGTGCCCGATGCAAAAACGTTCATGGCCGACCATGGAATAATGGTTGCGCCCCTGCTTTCTGGGAGCGGAATGAGGGTGAAAATTGTAGAGGCGATGAGCCAGAAGAAGCCAATTGTAACAACTTTGGTAGGATGCGAAGGGATTGATGCCGAAAATGGGAGTGATATTTTCATTGCAGCTACACCCGAGGAATTTGTCGAATACACCGTCCGATTGGTTAACGATTACAATTTGCAAACCCTTCTTTCAGAAAACAGCTATAAATTTGTAGTACAGAATTATTCAAACGAAAGTCTTTCAACCCAATTGATCAACTTTTATAAAACAAGTATTCAATGAAATTATTTTTTTGGATTTTATTTTTTGCAGTTTTTTATACCTACATCGGGTATGCTATCCTGCTTTTCTTTCTAACACTTTTTAAGAAGAAACAGAAAATTGAACGGGTTGAAGATAAAAATCCTGAATGGCCTGAAGTATGCCTGTTTATTACAGCTTACAACGAAAAAAATATACTGGAAGAAAAAATCAAAAACTGCCTTTCGCTCGACTATCCCACTGAAAAATTGAAAGTGGTTTTTGTTACCGATGGGTCGAACGATGGAAGTGACGAAATGCTGAAAAATGTAGCTGGCATAACGGTATATCATCAGGCAGAGAGGCATGGAAAAATACATGCAATGAACCGTGGAATGCAGTTCATTACCTCGCCAATAGTGGTTTTTACCGATGCAAATACTACGTTGAATAAAGAATCGATAAAAGTTATTGTGTCTGAATTTTCCGATTCAAGAGTGGGATGTGTGGCAGGACGGAAAAAAGTTATCGACACCATAAAATCGGGGGCAGCTGAAACAGGCGAAGGGCTCTACTGGAAATTTGAATCGTGGTTGAAGAAAAAAGATGCCGAATTCTTTTCAGCCGTGGGTGCCGTGGGCGAACTTTTTGCAATCAGAACTGAATTGTTTCGGAGTGTTTCTGACGATACTATTCTCGATGACTTTATAATTTCATTGAACATTTTATCCGAAGGTTATCTGTTAAAATATGCACCACAGGCAGTAGCATCTGAAACAGCTTCATTTAATGTACACGAAGAGATGAAAAGAAAGGTGCGAATTGCTGCTGGAGGAATGCAAACTTTTTTACGAATGCTACATTTGCTAAATCCGTTCAAGTATGGCCGGCTTACGTTTCAATATTTTTCGCACAAAGTAACCCGTTGGACTTTTGCTCCCTGGTGTTTTTTCCTGATGATCCCGGTGAATTTCATTATTGTGCTGCTTAATCCCCATCAATATTTATTTACGGTTATCTTTTCGGTTCAGCTACTTTTTTATTGGGCAGCAGTTTTAGGCTATATATTCGATAAACTGAAGTTGAAACTGAATGTTCTTTTCCTGCCTTATTATTTCACTGTCATTAATTTAGCAACAATTCTGGGGCAGTTTCGTTACTTTCTGGGAGCGCAGTCTGCCGCTTGGGATAAGGTCAGACGTTTATAATGTTTTCTTCTCTTTTTTGTTAGTTTTGCACCAAAATTCAACAACACAATGGGGGAATATAAACTCAATACAATTGAAGAAGCCATTGAGGAGATCAAAAACGGCAAAATAATCATTGTTGTAGACGATGAAGATCGTGAAAACGAGGGTGATTTTGTTGCTGCTGCCGAGAAGGTTACACCCGAAATGATCAACTTCATGTCCAAAGAAGGGCGTGGTTTAATATGTGCTCCAATTACCGAAAAGCGATGCGAAGAGTTAGAGTTGGACATGATGGTGGGTAAAAACACCTCGGTTCACGAAACGGCATTTACAGTATCGATCGATGCGCTTGGTCACAACACATCTACAGGAATTTCGGCTTACGACAGGTATGTGACGATAAAGTTACTGGCCGATCCAACAACAAAACCCGACGATTTGGGGCGACCCGGCCATATTTTCCCATTGAAAGCAAAAAACAAAGGGGTGTTACGCCGCTCTGGCCATACCGAAGCAGCTGTTGATCTTACTCGTTTGGCCGGATTGGAACCTGCAGGTATTTTAGTGGAGGTAATGAACGATGACGGCACCATGGCACGTTTACCACAATTGTTCGAAATTGCAAAGAAATTTGATCTCAAAATAGTTACAATTGCCGATCTTATTGCTTACCGTATTGAACAGGAAAGCCTGATTAAACGTGGCGTAGAAGCATTTTTGCCTACGCTTTACGGTAATTTCAAAATAATACCATACTTACAAAAATCGAACGGCAAAGAACATGTTGCATTGGTTAAAGGAAGTTGGAATTCCGATGAAGCAATTATGGTTCGTATGCACTCTTCGTGCATCACCGGCGATATTTTTGGGTCGATGCGGTGCGAATGTGGCGACCAGCTTCATAAATCGATGGAACTGATAGAGAAGGAAGGAAAAGGCGTAATTGTGTATCTCGACCAAGAAGGTCGTGGTATTGGTTTGCTGAATAAGATTAAAGCGTATAAGCTTCAGGAAGAAGGGCTGGATACTGTAGATGCAAATGTGCACCTTGGTTTTGCCGCCGATGAACGCGATTACGGTGTGGGTGCCCAAATTCTACGCGATCTGGGCGTAAAAAAAATGCGATTGCTCACCAATAATCCGATAAAAAGGGTTGGGCTCGAAGGTTATGGGTTAACTGTTACCGAGAATATTTCGATTGAAGTAAAACCTAATACACACAACGAATTTTATATGAAGACCAAGCGCGATCGCATGGGGCATATTCTTCAGAAATTTGATTACGATCGAGAGGATTAATTAACTATATTTTTTTGAAGAAAAGGATGATTGCTTCGGTGGTCGTCCTTTTTTTTCGGGAACCACCAAGCATTCACATGTCCCAATCGTCTAAATTGTAAAACACTTTTAGTTGCAATCAGATCACAAAGAAACTGGTATTGTAAACCTGAAAGTCGAACCTTTTCCCATTTCCGATTCAAGGGAAATTTTGCCCCCCATTAGTCCAATCAGATTTTTAACAATTGAAAGACCCAGCCCATTTCCGCCAAAGTTGCGGGTGATGGAATCTTCGCCTTGACGGAAGCGCTCAAAAACAATAGCTTGCATATCATTGGCAATTCCCCTGCCAGTGTCTTCAACTTTAAAGTGAACAAATCCGGTTTCAACTTTCTCGATCCCAAATTCGATATATCCTTCATCGGTGAACTTCATCGCATTACCAATCAGGTTGTTAAAAATCTGCATCAACCTGTTTTCATCGGTTTCTATTTCAGCATTGCCTGTAAAAGGCAACATTTTGACTTCAAGTTTAGGTTTATTTAAATCGGCTAACCGTTTCAAGTGAATTTTATTTACCGATTCAATGGTTTGTTGTGGGTTAAAGCGCTGACAGAACATTTTCAATTGTCCGGTTTCGAGGCTCGAAATATCGATAATGTCGTTTATTATTTGAAGCAACCCATCGGCACTTTTATTGATGATATCAGCGAACTCATTTTTCTCTTGGTTGGTAAGTGTATCGTCTGAAGTAATGAAACTGGTAAACCCAAGTATTGAGTTAAGAGGGGTGCGGATTTCGTGGCTCATATTGGCAAGGAACGACGTTTTCAGTCTATCGCTCTCTTCAGCTTTATCTTTTGCCAATATCAACTCTTGCAACATTTTTTTACGCTGGGTGATGTCTTCTTTTACAGCAACATAGTTGATTATTTCACCTTTTTCATTTTTAATTGGCGAGATGATTGCATTTTCCCAGTAAAGTTCGCCGTTCTTCTTTTTGTTTTGGATTTCACTTGTCCAGGAACTCCCGTTGGTTAAATCTTTCCACATATTCGTGTAAAACTCGGATGATTGTGTCCCCGATTTAAGAATTCGTGGATTTTTTCCTTTCACTTCATCAAAGGTGTAACCCGTAATTTCGGTGAATTTAGGATTAACGTACTCGATGTTTGAATTTAAATCGGTAATAACAATACTTACAGGGCTTTGTGTTATTGCCGTTGAAAGTTTCATCATCTCTTTTTGGTCCTGCTTGCGGCGTGTCACATCGTGGCCAATGCCTACTAGCCCAATAATATTCCCTTCGGTATTTTTAAATGGTATTTTCGATGTCCATAACCACTTCAATTTTTTCTGGTTGTTTATCAGTTTTTCTTCACGGTTAATTATCGGATTTCCACTTTTTAGCACCTTTTGGTCGTCGGCCCAAAATTCAGCTGCAATTTCTTTTGGAAATAAATCAAAGTCGTTCTTATTTAACACATCACTTTCGTTTTCAGCTCCAATATTTTCGAGGTCGGCTTTGTTGGCAATCAGTTTTCGACCTTCGAGATCTTTCATGTAAACAGCATCGGGGATATTGTCAATAATTGTGCGTAACAGGTTGTTAGAGGTTAGTAGCTTTTCTTCATTTTGCATCCGTTCGGTAATATCGGTAATGGTTCCTATGTACCCCGATAATTCGCCGTTGTCGTTCAATTCGGGCACCGCTTCGCCTTTTACCCAGCGAACTTCGCCATCAGAATGGACAAAACGGTATTCAGCTTGCGATCTTTCTTTTACAGCAAGGGCTTTCTCCCAGCCAACAATCAGACCTTGGCGGTCATCAGAATGTACTTTTGCTATCCATCCGCTTTGTAATGCTTCTAACGGGCTACAATCTGCAAGTTCGCACCATTTGGGGTTTACGTATGTGGTGAGGCCTTTGGCGTTGGTTCTGAATATTCCCACACTGGAGTTTTCGGCAAGCGTTTGAAAAAGTTGTTCGCTTGCGCGCAGTGCATTTTCCATGAGTTTACGTTCGGTAATATCCATGGTGAAACCGGCTAAATAACGTGGTTTACCATTGATTACTACGGGGAATTTAATGGTAAGATAATTCCGCCCGTTCAAATCCTCTTCAGTTGTGATTATTTTTCCATTTGAAAGTATCTCTTTGTCGTCGGCAACCATGCTTTTGGCAAGTTCAGAAGGGAAAAGTTCATCCATATTTTTGCCAATAAGTTCGTCAATAGGTCTGCCAATCATTTGTTCAAAGTTTTTGCTTAACCGCAACGATCTGATGTTTTCGTCTTTGAAGAATACATAAATTGGGCTAAACTCCATGAAACAGTTGAAAATTTCTTCGCTTTCTTTCAATGCTTCGTCAACAGCCTTTCTTTCAGAAATATCGGTAATAAAACCTTCGAGTGCTTTTAATTCTCCCCTTTCGTTATAAATTCCTTGCCCTTTTTCCCAAACCCAAATTATTTGGCCGTTCTTATTGGTTATCCTATATTCCAGCTGATAACCAATTTTATTCAATACGGCATTTTGAATGGTTTCCCACACAAATATCTGATCATCGGGGAATATCAAATCTCCATATGATTTTGTTTTGTTGTAAAGAATTTCTTCATCGGAATAACCGGTTAGTTCTAAACAGCCTTTGCTGACAAATTCCATGGTCCAATCAAAATCATTAGTGCATCGATAAACCATTCCCTGAAGGTTCGACATCAGCATTAACAGTTGCCGTTTGCTCTCCTCAATGAGTTCGCGATTTTTCCGTTCTTCAACCTGGTCGCGGAATACCAGCACAACGCCATCAATTTCACCCACTTCGTTGAAAATTGGAGCACCACTGTCAGCAATTGGAATTCGCGCCCCATCTTTGGATATTAAAATGGTGTGGTTCGCTAATCCAACAATCAAACCATCTCTAATCACCCGTTGAACCGGATTTTCAATCTCCTTTTCTGTTTCTTCTTCAACAATTTTAAAAATCTTGTCAATGGGTTGCGAAATTGCGTCTTTTTCTTTCCATCCGGTAAGTATTTCAGCAATGGGGTTCAGAAATTTAACTCTACCAAATTTGTCGGTTGTAATTACGGCATCGCCAATGCTGTATAGCGTTGTTTTAAATTCTTCGCGCGATAGCCAAAGTTTTCTGTACGTGTTTCGTTGAATGTAATTGATGATGTAGGCAAGCAGCAGAATCAGGACTACAATAAACGATAATATCAAAAAGATAAGAAGGCTTGTGGCGCTTTTATTAAACTCGTTTAGTTCGGCAATATCAATTTTTGAAACAATATACCATGGAGTTCCTGGAACACTGGAAACGTAAGAAAGTACTTTTACCTTTCGATAATCAACACCTTCGAAAATTCCTGAATGACCTGTAGCAGCATGTACTGCGGGCATATCTTTTTCTGTAAAAGAGACTCTCAGATTTAAGGCTGAGTTTTTTTGGTGTCGTAATTCATTCAGGTATAAAACTCCATCGCCATCAACGCGAAGTAATATGGTTTCAGCAGTAGTGCTGGGCAACGGCCATTTTTGAATTAAGGGGTAGAGAAAATTTTCAGGATCGAGATTGAATACAACCAATGCCAGAATTTCCTTTTCTCCATTTAGTATTGGAGCCACAATGTCGAAATGAATTTCGTTGTGTTCCCTACAACGATATAAATCGGTTGAATTTACCGTTTGGTGGCGTGCTGAATTTTTAGAACATTCGATTACGGCATCGTCAATCATTTGATGCCCTTCTTCGCTCGAAATAAGAAATTCATTATTTAGAGAGACTAAATATACACTTCTATAATTATGTTCTTGGGTAAGGTTCTTTAGGGTTGAAGATAAATCCAGTGTGTTTAGCTGGGAAGGATTTTTTATCCATTGATCAACTTCTTGGGTAAGTTCAAATTCCTGAGAAATCACATGGGCATCAACCTGTTCATCGGTATACCAATTCGAAATTTGATCAATTTTCAATTTTGCAATTGAAATCAACTCGTTTTGCCTCCCAATCTTCAATTTTTGTTGCTCCGATTTGTAGTATTCAACCCCACCAATCAGTGTTAAAACAATTAATAGAAAGAAAATTATAAAAAGGTAAACTGTTTTCTTTATGGAACTTAACCTCATTTTTATATTCCTTTAATGTATTTGAAAATTACAAAAAAAATGTTTAGAAAAGATGTAACCGTTAATTCTATTAGAAAATGCATAAGCCCGTTCAAAAGCGAAGGTAAGTAATTGGTTTTTCTGATGATAAATTCAGAATTAAAGGTAAAATTGAAAAGTTGAGATTGACGTGGAAAAACATTGAATGCTAAAGATTAACAGAAAAAATCCCAATATACCCGATGGTATATTGGGGTTTTTCCTGTTGGCTCCCTTGGTTAAACAGAGTTATGAATAGGCTCTGTTATTCTGCCAGTTTAAAATCGATGTAGTTGTAGTTCATTTGGCCAACTTCAAGTGTAGAAATAGTCAGCAAATGAACTCCTTTCTTCAGCTCAATGGTACCCATTTCTTCGTAATTCCAATGGTGCCATTGGCGCCAAGCAATAGTGTCAGCCTCTACAAAAGTCGACGGAATAAGTAGTTTCGTTGTGTCGGGGCCATTGTCTACCGTTAGTCCAACTAACCCTCCTCTGTTCGAAGTAAACATTATTCCGAGCTGATATTTTCCTGTTTGCTTTACATCAACGGTGTAGTTGATCCATTCGCCAGGATTGGTCCAGCCAACGTAGAGTTGCCCGAGCTCAGGATTGTCGAAGTTGAATGGATTGTCGTCAATGCCGTTCGATTTGGTGTACGAAATATCAACAGGTTCGTTAATCCTGAATTCGTTCAGGAAAGTTCCGTTGGCGGGATTAAGCCTTCCGCTGCCCGAGTTTATTGAGTCGCTGTCGTGAAAA
>Ga0209373_10002566_pt1 | contig 18001 bp, 22 predicted proteins | sample Higcelweek5metaG_FD_187173 | JGI IMG/M metagenome (GOLD analysis project Ga0209373, IMG submission 187173) | Freshwater pond sediment microbial communities from the University of Edinburgh, under environmental carbon perturbations - High... | ecosystem: Environmental > Aquatic > Freshwater >... | reverse complement strand
CAAATCCCCCAGGAATCGCTGCTGTACCTCCTTTTGCAATCGGAAAAAAAGTGTCCAATATTCTTTGCCCTGTAATCAATGGAACACTCATGGTATAACGCTTTTCAACTGGTCTTGAAACACGGATTGGCCATCTATGTGCCAGCCTAAGTGGATAATCTTCACCATTTTCCATAGTGATAACACCAACTATATCCTCTACTGTATACTGTCCATCTGCAACAACACTTTTTACGATACCCGAAACTTTTGGTGGTATCATAGATTTATGTACAATTGCAGCTGTCTCGGGGATTTCCGCAATAATTGTCCCACCTGCAATATGCTCTCCAACTGAAATCGTCATATGTGTATTCCACTTTTTTTCTGTATTAAGAGAATCTGCATTAATTCCACGACTAATATAAATACCTGCTTTTTCAGCAATCTCTGTCAATGGTCTCTCAATACCGTCAAATATATTATTTATAATACCAGGTCCTAGAATTACAGAAATTGCCGAGCCAGTAGCAATTACTTCTTCCCCTGGTTTTAATCCGCTCGTCTCTTCATATACCTGTATTGTAGTCATATCAGTTGTTAAACCGATTACTTCTCCTACTAACTTTTCTGAACCAACATATACCATTTCTCCCATTTTAAAGCCTGTGTTACTTTTAATATAAATAACAGGACCATTAATACCGTAAATAATGCCTTTATTCTCCATTTTAGTGTCCTCCTTGGAAGACAAATTTGTCTCTCTCTTCTGCAAGTAAAGTCTCAAAAGAATTATCAATTAAAATTTTTCTCGAATCAGTAATAGCTCTTGTTCCTCCAATAAAGGAATAATTACTTACCGTAAGATTGCAACCCGTTGCTTTCTCAAGTTCACTTTTTTTATCAGCATCATCCAAATCAATATAAATAATCATCTCTTCTTTTCCAGCAAAATCTGCCTCTTCTCTTATTTGAGAAATTAGCAGTTTTTGGTACTCTGGTGTTTTTTTATAAGCTACTAGAAGTTCTTTCACCTCATTAAAAAGCATACAGACCAATTTATCATGTCGATCTGAAAGTTCCTTCCGAATTAAAATCTGCTCGGATGATATCTCTTTATTAATAAGCTTCTGCAATCGTTCTTTTTCTGCGTCAATAAGTGCTCCTGCTTCTTGTTTTTTAACTTCTTTATATTCTTCGTACATTTTGTCTGTTGCTGCATAATAACTCTTAATCAAATCATACGCTTGCTTTCTGGCATTTGACATTGTAATATCTAAAAAATGTTGCATTTTCTCTTCAGTTGTCATTCTTTCTCACCTTCTTTACATACACTTACTAATTATTAAAGCTTTAGTCCAATTGCTTCATTAACATATGAAGTAATAAAATCAGGTCTTCTACCTGTGCCATGCCTATCTGGTATTTCCACAATCAGTGGCATTCTTCTTTTTAGACGGACTTCATCAATAACATCAGCAAATTCCCTGCCAAACTTCTCTGTCAATAGAATAATACCAATGCTCTTGTCTGAAAGTACCTTATCCAGCTCTTCCTTTAGCTCTGCTTTTTCATGAACTACAGCACCTTCCACACCTGCTAGTCGCATGCCTGTATAAGTGTCTACATTATCGCTAATTAAATACATTTTCATATACTATTACCTCTATTTTATATCTTACCTAATATCATAAAAGATACAATCAATCCATATAACGCAATACCTTCTGCCAATCCAACAAAAATAAGTGATTTGCCTAAGATACCTTGATCTTCGCTAATTGCTCCAAGTGCAGCACTGGCTGATGATGCAACTGCAATACCGCCACCGATACAAGAAAGACCCGTTGAGAGTGCTGCTCCAATATAACCAAGTCCAACAGAAATTCCAGTTGATGCTGATACCTCAGCTGCATAGGCTGTATTAAACATTACTATATTTGCAATCAATAATGTTGAAAAGAAAAAGAATGCATTAACTCCTATAGTTGTCTTATACCTTCCTTTGCTCTGTTTTCCAAGAAGGAATGCACCAAATGGAATTACGATACTTAGTACTAATGCTATTGCTAAAATTATCTTTACTGCTATTGTCATAATAATGACCTCCTCTTATTTTCTCTATTTTCTAATATTATTTACTTACTATTTGTTCTTATATTTGCTCTAAATGGCTTAAATGCATGGCCTGTTCCCATATAGAATCGACTGAACATTTCATAAAATTCCAATCTTAGAACTTGTATTCCAACTATCAAACCCTCCATTCCACAAACAAAAATATTACCAATTACTATAACAATAATATTTGCATGGCCCTGCTCTGCGCCAGCCAACATTAGGACAACCTCCATCATTGCTGCATGACTAACTGCAAATGCCCCAATACGAACAAACGAAAGTGTATTTGAAAAGTAACCTAGTAATACTTCAAACAGTTCAAAAAATGTTTGTGTGATGTACATCCCTTTCTCTTCTGGCAAAATCTTAGCTTTTTTCTCTATCAGATTCATAATAGGTTCTTTAAGTGCTATTGCCAAAAGCGGTAAGCCAAACATAATAAACAATATAAATCCTCCTGGTAATGCATGTCCATTAATTAATAATATTAAAGAAACTACTGTTGCTCCAAAAAAGATGAAACCTGCAATACCATTTGTATCAAAAATTCCTTTCTCCAAATTGCGACTCTTATATGAATTAATAATATTAAATATCATAGTTAAAAGAATAATAAACATACCAAAACCAACCGTAACAATAAAAATATAATTCAGTTTTCCTACAAATGGAATTTCTGACATATAACTGATTGGTCTTATCCACAAAGGTTCTATTAATTCTTCAAACCCAAACACACTGCCAAACATAGTTCCAAAAATAGTTGAAAACACTCCACACGTACCAATAATAGCTGCTAAATCCGCTTTTTTTAATTTATAAAAAAGAAGTCCTCCCAATATCAAGCATAAACCTTGACCAACGTCACCAAACATTACACCAAAAATAAAAGAATATGTTAAAGCAACAAATATTGTTGGATCTAATTCATTATATGCAGGTATTCCGTACATACGAACATACATCTCAAACGGCTTAAATATCTTTGGATTTCTCAACTCTGTTGGTGGTGTACTGAAAATATTTTTATGCTCATCCTCCGCAAAACATGTAATATTGCTATCCTCTAACAAATCCTTTTCCAGTTTTACTTCATCATCTTCTGTAATCCATCCACATAAAATAAAATATGTATTTTCCTCTTTATCAGTACATGCGGCTAACTTTCTTACATCAAAGCTATTTGTATGCTGTGTCAACCACTCTTTTGCATACAGTATTTTTTTAATATTCTTTGTTAATAACTTCTTTTGATTTGCAAGTGCTTTTTCAAGTTCCTGATTAAGATCATCTATTTGTTTTTCCAAACAAAGGCATGCCTCTTCTGTTGTACCTTCGTACTCATCAGGAATGAAAATTCTTTCAAAATGTAGTGAAGTTAAAATCGCATCCACTTTATCCGCAATTTCAATTGGAACAAAATATACACCCCAAACATATTCCATATCATCATAACAATTCAAAAAAATCGTCCTTGTGTTATCATAAACAGTTTTGCAGAATTTATCATAGTATTCTTTTGGAAATTTTCCAAATCGAAACTTAATAAATTTAAAATCTAAAATAGCTGAAACTTCAAAATTTAAAGAACGAAAGGGCTGTATCTTTTTCAATGACTCCTCATTTGCATTTTTCTCTGTTAAAAACATGTCAATATGTTCTTGTATTTCCTTTAAAGTAGAGTCAATCTTTTCTACTGCTTTTATGGCATCTTTAACAGAAGTCTCTTCTACTTCTTCATTAGTGATTCCCGATAATAACGAATCTCCATCCATCCTAGACACAAGTTCTTCACATTTTCTCAATTTACTCTCATAAGGATTGTTTTCAATAAATGGTTTGATATCATGCACTGTTTTAAGCTCCGAAAGTGCATTTTCTAATTGAATATCATACTTTTGAAAATAATTTTGAACAACACGATCAAACTCGGAAACGGGTCCCATTATATTTATAAATTTCATTCTCCTGATCATTTTCTTGTACTTCCTTCTTCTAATCTAGCATAGTGTTTTATTTTTTCATAATCAAGACTATACCTAATAGCTTCCATAATAGTTGTGATTTTATTAATCTCATATTCTTTCTTATATAAATATGAATTAATAATAGCTACCGAATATGGATATTTCATGCCATCCTTTTCATGTACCTTATCCAAAAGATAGATATATATATCTTCCAAATTTTCACCTACAATCTCAGGATATAGCTTTCCATAAAAAGTATTTCGTAAAACTACTGCCAAGTCTTCTGTACTTTTTGACTCAACCATCTCTACAGTATCCGCTTTTTTTAACATATAATTAATGGGAATCAGCATAGCATAAACCTCTGCTTCCGATAACATATAAAATTTCTTTGAACGATATATCCACTGCATATTTAGTATATCAATTTTATATCCCAGCGCTCTTTCCATGATTTTAGCGTCAAGCCCTTTGTATTTTTTCTTTTGTTCCTTCCACAGCATTGTAAAATAATAATAATCCAATGCTACTTCATAATCAAATAGTGTGTGTTTCTCCTTTTCAATTACATGCTTTAAACGCAAATAATACTCTGTCCCCTTCAGTTTTTCTACAAATCCTTCTATTGTTACTTCTGACTGCAACGCTTCAGCATCTAACTTTGAATATTTTTTAAAAATAGAAATTACTTCCTTGTTACTCCTATCTTCGCTATTTGTTCTACAAATATTACGTAAACAACCTTTTAAAAAAGATAATTCATAGCGTTTAAAAAAAAGTAATAGATATTTTCTCTGTTCTATATCTGCAAAGAGGTAAAGATTTTCAAAATCTTTGTAATAACACATTTTTAATAATTTCTCAATATTTCCACGATGAAGAGCTTCTGGCTTAATAGACATAAACATATCCTTATAAGCATCTGTTTCCTTTAGATAATTAATTACTTCAGCTACGCTATGAAACTCTGCCATTTCCAGAAATTGTTCTTTTTTAATCATTCTACTTCTGATTGCACGAATTTTTGTAGTAATACCACTATAAGTTTTAAGTCCGCTCATACTATCACACACCTATTATTCTATTCATAATATCTTTTGCAATTTCATTATGTTTTGTATCATAAATTTCTTGTATCATTTGGATAGACTCTTTTGTATTTGATCGTAGGTCTTTCATATCATTTTCCATTTTTTCGTGAAAACTATTATTTAAAATGCTAGCTTTTTCCTTTACTTCTTTTTCTATTTCAATATCAAGTGCTCTTTTCTTCTCTTCTACTTCTTTAAATATACCATCTTTTTTCTTTGTAGCTTCAATAACAATACTGCTAGCCGCCGTCTCTATTTCAGATAATTGATTAATTATTTCTTTCATCTATGCATCGCCTTTCTAAAATTTATTGTTTGTATGTTCATTCTCTTATATTAAAAAAATATAAATAAGTATATAAGAGAAAAAGCTGAACCATCGCAATGCCTACGAAACATTCAGCTTTCATCATTGAGAAGCTCTTTTACTTAAACCTAGATATGCACTTGTTACCTCCAGTGAACGTCTCAATCCTATATAAAGTGTGTTTTTCGGTATTGTTATAAACAAGTATATAAACTACATCTTGTGTTAATATTGAGTATAATCTTTTTTATAATAAAATGAAATAGCAAAATACTAATATTTTTTATTTATATACGGCTATTAACTTTCCATGTACTACAAATCTTTTTTCATCAACAACTGTACAAGTGGATAGTGTTACTACTCTATCAGATTTTAATATTTCAACACCTGTATTATACTTCATTCTGTTTAGAAATTTACCAAACTGTATATTGTTTTTATCTGGAGTATACCCTATTGTATAAATCTCATCAGTTTCTAAAATAGTGTGTATTTAAAAAATTTGATATCTATAAACATGATTACTTGTGTAAATAGTAAAATACTCATTTCCTTTATAAAAATCATCTTCATTATTTCTTTTTAATAATCCAAACATAGATCCATTTTTCATATTGTGTCTATAGATAATAGTATGGAAATCCATAAAATTCGTAGTATTTCCTGCATCCATGAATATACTACATCCCTTATTTTCTTTACCAGAAAAGGTATGCGTTAATTAGAAAGAATTATCTTTGCTTTGCATTATTGGATAATTAATACTTATATTATCAAAGCAAATCCAACCTATTGTATCTTCATTTTCTGCTTCAAGTATCTGAAGATTTTCTGTGATTTTTATATTTGGAACAAAATATTTTCTCTTTTGTTACTTACATTATCTTCTTTTTCTATCATACTTTTTGACGATTCAACTCTTTTTTGTAATTCTTTATACTCAGTTTCTCCTTTTTTATCCTACCGTTTATTTTTATATCACTACTTTTATTAGAATTATTTATATATTTTATCATATCCGCAAATAACCATAATAAAAGAAAACTAGCAAAAGTACAAAATAAAACTATTTTTCCTATCCCTGTATGAAGCAGTTTTGATATAATTGAAAATTTGGGTAAACAAAAAACAGCTTCTCCAATTACTCTTTTAAAAGAAACTAGTCCTCGTTTATTGCGGTATTTGCATCTCCTTTTGTCATAAAGGCTTGCTTATCTTCTGATATTTCTACAACTCTATGTGTCATCACATATGCCAAGTTTCTTCCCAATGTATAAGTAATTACATCTCTAATTTGATTTTCTTCTGCCTTTATTTCTTTTATATAGACTATACTTCCAACCAGCTATATCGGTTCCATGCTCCCTGTGAGTACTTCGTATATCTGAAAACCAACTATTCTGGGTACAGTAAATGGAATGGTTACGGTTATTACCGCAACCATAATGAGAATTCCAATTAAAGTCAAAATTTTAACTAAATAATTTCTTACATTTTTTTCAACTCTATTTCCCATCTAGGAAGTGACTTCATTTTGTATTGTTATCTTAAAAGTTGAATCTATAAGTTTTAATAATTCTAATGCACTTCTGAAGTTTTCTTTTTTTTGCCTTCGTCCCACACGATTGAGCCTTGCCAAGTATAATTTTCTTTACTTTTTATTTCCACAATTAAACATTGATTTTCTTCTACTTCCCTTATTTGTTTGCTCATAATATATCCCCTCTACACAAATATGATTCCTGTTTCTGTTTACTACATTATAATATACTTAAAATTTTTTTGCTTCTACTTCACCCAAGAGATAATAAGATTCCCATTTGATAATAAGAATCTTATATTAATAAATATGCTATTCTTACCTTCCAACTCTCATATAATTTCTTTCTATTTATTAAAAATTAATATTTTATAGGTATCACATCAGTTTTGTCATCATATTCTTTGATATTGTTGCTCCTGGAACATTTCCATTTATAAAAATATTTTTCCCCTCACTTACAACTATATATTTTTCTCCATCCTGTATTTCATATATTCCGATTCCGAGGTCCTTTGTTGAAATCTTACTAGTTGCTTTTTCATCAGTTTGTATATTAAATGCAGCCAGCGTACCTCCTATGAGAGTAGCCAATACAAAAACCCTCGCTATTCCAATTTAATTTTTTCAATGTTTGGATCTCCTTCACCTTCGCATAAACAGATTTATCGATACTAATATGTAGTATAAAACTATTGTGTCACATGGAAGTCACACGACAAAAATTCATTTTACTTGTCTTTTTATTGTTTTTCTTCTATTATATAAGAGGATAGGGGGCAAAAATATGACACAAAAAAGATTATTTTATTTTGATATGGCAAAAGGAATCGGTATTATTTTGGTTGTACTCGGTCATGTGGAATATATTAGTGACGAATTACGTACTTGGATTTCCTCATTTCACATGCCCTTATTCTTTATTATTTCAGGAATGATAATATATTTTAAAAATGAAATAGACCAAGATTTTAAAACTTTAACAATGAAAAAATTTAAAATGATTATGATTCCCTATATTAGTTTCACTATTATATATACAATTATTGATATTCTAAATTTATATTTAGGTAAAATTGATATTACCCGCTTTATAAAAAATATACTTGATGGTCTTACTTTTTATGGTTCGTCAGTGCTCTGGTTTCTACCAGCTCTTTTTCTGAGTGAGATGGGTTTTATTTATATCACAAGAAAATTACCCAAAATTACTTCTATCATTATTATATTTGCCATGGCTCTTTTGGCTTATTTCTTACAAATAAAAATTAGTGATTTCTATTCCGTTTATGAGAGTAATCTTTTAGTTACATCATTAATTGATTTTATTCGTGTCTTTCTTCGTGCAAGTATTGCAATGTCATTTATATGTATTTCATATTATTCTTTTCATTATTTTCAAAATAATGAGGCTTTTTCTTACAAAGAGTTGCTCGTTGGTATTTTATTCTTTATCATAAATCTCTTTTTATCGCAGCTAAATGGATGTGTGGATTTTCATTTTATTATTTTAGAGAATTTAGCCCTTTTCTATATTTGTGCATTGCTTGGTTCTTTTGGATTAATTTTGATTTGCAAAAACTGCAAATATTTTCCTCAAATAGGTTTTTTGGGGAAAAATTCATTGATTATAATGTGTACCCATGTTAATTGCTATATTCTTTATGCTTCCATATTGATTGCTTGGCAAATAGACTCTCTTGTGACACGTGCAAAAAGTTATGTTTTTTTATTTAATATTATGATATTTACATTTTTATTTGAGACAATTTTAATACTTCTCATAAATCGTTTTTTTCCATTTATTCTTGGACGATCACGAAAATAAACAATAATTAATAACTAATACTATTATGGGAGATTAATAAATGAATACAATTAGTTTAAACAACAAACGCCTTTCATATTTTGATATGACAAAAGGTATCGGTATTTTACTTGTGATTATAGGACATTTGCAAGGCAAAGAAATTTTTGTCATGTCTCCTTACATAGTAAATGTTTGTATATGGATTTTTTCTTTTCATATGCCACTATTTTTCATTATCTCTGGTATGCTAATAAATTATAGAAACGATTTAAATAAAGATTTCAAGATATTTACTTCCAAACACTTTCGTTCTATTATGATTCCATATCTATATTTTAGTGCTATCTATTTGAGTGTTGTTTTGTATGCATTATTTATTGGTAAAACTATTAGGGTAGAAAGTCTTTTAATTAATATCTGGTATGTTATTAGTACTTATGGTATGTCAGTTCTTTGGTTTTTACCAACACTCTTTTTGGGAGAATTACTGTTCTTATTTATTACTAAAAAATTTGCTGGAAAAGTTAGTATTTTCATAATTCTTATTTTAACAGTATTTGCATCTTTCACTAATTTTTCTTTGCAACAATTTTCTTATAATACGCCTATTATGGAAAGGCTTCATGAATTTGCAATTGTATTACTCAGACCGATTTTAGCTTCGACTTTTATTGCGATTGGTTACTATATTTATCATTTTTTTCAAGAACATACTAAGATCTCTATAAAGGAACTTTTTTTAGGATTTTTCCTTATGATAATTGGCTTTGTTCTTGCTTTTCAAAATGGTGGTGTTGATTTTCGTTCGTTAGTGCAGAAAAATCTTTTATTTTACTATATTTGTGCAGTGACTTCTTCTGTTGGCCTCATTTTAATCTGCAAAAATTGTAAAGCATGTAAACTTTTAACTTTTTTTGGCTGTAACTCTTTAATTGTTATGGCCGTTCATAATAACAGTACTGTACTATATTTTGCTTATAGCATAGCTATGTATTTTAATAAATTTTTAACACATGCTCGCGGATATATTTGCTATTCAATTATATTATTCATTATAATTATTTTTGTTGTTTTAATGATTTTTCTTATTAATCGCTTTTTCCCATTTGTCATTGGAAAACCTTTTAAACCATTAAAAAAACAAAAAGGATAATTTGAGCATTCTGCTCAATACTATCCTTTTTGTTTAAATTACATCCTTTATTATCCTTTTACATATATTTAATGATTGCTTCCTCTATTTTTTCTTTTCCTACCGCGCCTATCATAGTTTCCTTAACTTCTCCATTAACAAAAATCATAAATGTTGGGATTGTCATAACTCTATATTCCTGCGCTATTTTTATATTCTCATCAATATTTAATTTCCCAACTTTAATTTCACCCTCATATTTTTTTGCAATTTCCTCAACTACTGGTGACATTATTTTACAAGGTCCACACCAGTCTGCATAAAAATCGACTAATACAAGGCCTGTTGTATTTAAAACCTCTACATTAAAATTATCTTCGTGAAATTTTTGTGTCATTTTCTATTCCTCCTTTTATTTTTGTTTATCATTGTACTCTCTTGCAATAATGTACTTATGAATTGGATTTCCTTTAGATGAAAATTTCTCTTCATATTCAGTCATTACATTTTCAAGCATCATTTCTTTACTGTTGTGTAAATCATAGGTGATTTTGAGTAAACCCCACTTTGTGAATTCTAGCTCTCCTACTGCAAAATCAAATAATTCTCGATTATCTGTCTTAAATTCTATCATTCCATCTGGCTTTAAAATATTATCATATCTTTCAAGATATTCTTTTGAAGGAAGTCTTCTTTTTGCATGCTTATCTTTTGGCCATGGGTCAGAAAAATTTAAATATATTCTACTCACTTCATCTTTTTCAAAAACCTGCTCTATCAATTCTGCATCCATTCTAATTAATTTTAAATTTTGTGACTTAAGATCTTCCAGTTTTTGTATTGCACGTAATAATACACTTGAATACTTTTCTATACCTATAAAATTAATGTCTGGATTTTGTTTTGCAAGTGTCAAAATGAATTGGCCTTTTCCCATCCCTATTTCAACATAAATGTTATTATTATTTCCAAAAACTTCTTTCCAATGTCCTCTGTTTTCTATTTCATTATGAACCACATATTCATTTTCTGCAATTATGTCTTGAGAACCACTTATATTTCTTAGCCTCATAATTTTCCTCACTACCTTTTTATGATTTTATTATACACTAGTATTAAACTTTTTTAAACTCAAGATTTTTGCTTTAAAAACAATTTCTCTATTATATATTTAAAATTTCATAAATTATAACTTCGTTTTTAATACAAAATAGTGTATGATAGTATGGTATTATTTATAAAGGAGTTTTTTATGTTAAAATGCTATTTTCCTAAAATCATTTGTATATTGACATCATTATTCTTATTTTTTTCTTATACTACTCCCGTCTATGCGGTTATGACTGCAGCTACTTTAACACAGGCAGAAGAAGCAGAACTTCGTAAATCTATGCCTGTAGAAAGTAATACTATAGAGGGATGGCCTACCGGTCCTTTAATTGGTGCATCTTCTGCTATATTAATGGATGCCGATACTGGTGCTATCTTATATGAGAAAAATGTTCATGAAAAATTATATCCAGCTAGTACCACTAAGCTATTAACTGCATTACTCGCTTCTGAGAATTCTACAATGGATGAAGTCGTTACTTTTTCTAAAAATGCAGTTTTTGGAATTGATCGAGATTCAAGCCATATTGGTATTGATGTTGGTGAACAGCTAACCATGGAACAATGCCTATATGGCATTTTACTTGGATCTGCCAATGAAGTCTCTTATGCTGTTGCAGAATATATTGGTGGTGATTTGAGTGCTTTTGTTGAAATGATGAATGAACGTGCCACTAAAATCGGTTGTACAGAAACACATTTTGTTAATGCAAATGGGCTTCCTGATCCTGACCATTATACGACGGCCTATGATTTAGCTTTAATTGCTCGTGAGTGTTATAAAAATGAGATTATTTCTAAAATATCGGGAACTACTTATTATACAATAGCTCCTACTAATATACAAACTGAAGAGAGACCCTTAACAAATCATCATCTTTTACTTCCAAAACTTAAGTATGCTTATGACTATGTGATTGGTGGAAAGACTGGTTATACGGATGAGGCCAGACAAACACTTGTAACATGTGCAGAAAAAGATGGTCTTCGTTTGATTTGTGTTATCATGAAGGAAGAAAGTCCAAATCAATTTCTAGATACTGTCATGCTTTTTGATTATGGATTTAATAATTTTCAAAAATTAAATATTGCTGACAATGAGAAAAACTATTCCATGGATACTTCAAACTTTTTTGATACCAACGTTGATATTCTTGGTAGCTCCAAATCACTTCTTACGATTCATCCGACCGGAGATGTTCTGCTTCCGAAAACGGCTTTATTTACTGATGCTGTAGCTGAGATTAATTACTTATCTAATAATAGTGATTCTGTTGCAACCTTAAAGTACTATTATGGTGGTTCTTATGTAGGAGAAACAACAGTAGATTATATTAGTGATAAAACATCTGTTTTTGAGTTTTCTAAAATAGTAACCGATACAGACAAAACTGAGCCTGTCCCTGTTGAAAAAGAGACAGAAACTATTTTTATAAATGTAAAAATAGTTTTTATAATAATTCTTTCTATTATGGGCCTGATACTTATATTATTTGTTATTCGGGCTATTCTCAATAACATATACTTTTCAAAAAAACATAGGCGAAAACCTAAACGTAGAAAATATCCTTATACCTCTAGATATGATAATTAAAACAAAAAGGAACTGACACTATGCCATTTCCTTTTTGTTTTTTATCCTTTTATCTGCTCTTTGTTTTCGAAGTTTTTCTTGTTTATTACCAATATCTTCTGCTTCTTCTGCTGTGATTAATTTTAAAGTCTTAATCACATAAAAGTCTCCATCGTCTGCTTTCTTCATTCTTATTTTTCCTTTTAAAAAGCCATGACGCTTACAATAAGACAGACTATAGTAATGCTTTCCATTTACCGAAAACCATTTTATTTTTTTCTTTGCTCTTCTTCCACAAAGGTAGCATCTTGTACTATTAACTTCTCTATCATTAAGTGCTACCGCTTTTTCCTTAAATTCTCTTGTTATGTATTTTGAATATGTAGGAAAAACTTTATGTATTTCTTCTTTTTTAGAGCAAGGCGTCATAAAAATGTCATAAGAAATATATTTTTCTACTTCTCTATTATATATTTTTGCAAATACTTTTGCAGTATAATAAGCATCACTATAAGCACGATGAAATGGTATATCTTTTTCAATATTTAAATAATCAACAGCAAATTCCAACGATCTACGTATTTTTCGATCTTCAAATGCTATTGAAAAAAACTTTTGGAGATCATAAAATGGAAGTGGTCCTTTTGATATCTCATCCATTCCATAATAACAAAGATTTCTTTGAAATTCTGTTAAATCAAGTGTTCCCCAAGTACAAAATATATAGTCCTTACCACACCAATCCAAAAAAGCCTTAGCCACTTCTTGAAATGGCTTACCATTAGACAATTCTTCTTTATCAATATGAATTATCTTTGTTGTTATGAAATGAATGGTTTGATATATTTGGGGCTTTATCAATTGATCAAATTTTCCTATTATCTCTTTCTTTGTATTTAATTTAACAGCACCTATTTCCACTATTTCAAAAGGAATTCCATATTCTTTATCTCTTTGATTAGAGGATTGATTCCATTCCAAATCTAAAACAATATAATTCATTTATTTATCCTCTTTTATAATAAAGTCCAGTGTTTCTTGCCTTAAATCCTCTTCATTCCTGTCATTCATAATATAATAGTCTGCTATCGCAATCGGACCACCTTTTTCAAGATTCTCAATCTCAGCAATATCTCTTTGAACCGCCTGTTCTTTCGTAAATGGCCTAATTTTACGTGTTGCAAGACGTTCATATCTATCTTTTCTATTTGCTATTACTGCCAATACAATAAAATCAGCCTCCAAATTTTTTTTTAAATAGATGTATTCTGACCATGAGTATAAACCATCTAAAACTGTGTTCCCTTTTTCTAAATCTTTTTTTATAATCGGGAGCAATTTTTGTGCATATGCATCTGGACCTAATTCTTTTCGTAATCCTTCTCTTATTAATTTTTCATTTTCTGGTGTTACAGACATATTTCTTTCGGCTAACGTATCCATTGTTATTTTCCCAAAGTACTCCATATTCCAGCCTTGCTTAACAAATGTTTCCGTCACGACTGATTTTCCAGAGCCACACATACCTACTATTGCTACCACTTTGTATTGATTTTTCATAATACCAATTTCCTTTCAGATAAGCGCTATAGCTACTTCGCTTATTTAAGCATGCTCTCAGTAGGAATCGAACCTACAACTAGCCCTTAGGAGGGGCTTGTTATATCCATTTAACTATGAGAGCAATATTACTCTGGAAAGTTTACTTTCCCCTGCATCCAAACAATACCTTTAAATCGTCGCCCTATCATTGGCTCACCAAGTAAATCCTGTTTATTAATACATATATCAAATAATAGCTCATTACAATTTATTGTAATAAAATATATTTCTTCTTCTGTTAAGCTATTTTTTTTCAAACTAACATCTTCTATCTCTCCAAGAATAGAATATTGATCGCATTCTACACCATAGGGCATAAAATATGAATCTACTAAAGTAAAAACATCTTCTTTTAATATTTTTCTAGAAATTGTTGTATATGTATCAATGTCTTCAAGTGTTAAACTCTCTATTGCTTCTTCATCACCTTGCATTGCTGCTGCTATTAACTGCTTTCGTGTCATTGCTGCTTTTTGTATTTTCTGTTTTTCTTTTTCGTTTTTATTAATTGGAAACATGATATTTCCTTTTAATGACAAACCAGATAGCATTACAGAAGTACCTTGTTTTGTAAATTTCTCTTTTGTTTTTTCTTTTAAGTAAAATAAGACATTCTGCAAATAGAAAATCAGTGAAACACCAACTTTAATATCATCGCACACACCAGCAAATGTTTCTTTCTCAGCATGTCTTTCAATTGATACTTCTTCCTCTGTACTAATATGAATACCTTTACAATATGGATAATAGAATTCATATGAAAATTTATTATCTATATCAAATTCACCTCTTACCGTAATCCCGATAAAATCAGCGAAGTCTTTACTATACTCTACAAGTACACTATTTCGATCTGACTCAATAAACACTTTATCAGAAGCTTCTGCCACAACTTTTTCTAATACCTTTTGTAACTGTTCTCTACTTTTTATATTACTAAACCCAATTGCTCGTAAATATTGATGCAATAGATTCACCTCCAGTTATTATTTATGAACTTATTACTTCTTCAATAAATACATGATGAACCTCAACTAGATTCATAGTTACCATTTCCTTATATTCATTTCCTTCTTTATCAGCTATCATACATAATACTGGGCGTTCTGTAAAGTGTTCATTCTGCGCTATTACTTTTGCTATTTCGCCTTCATTTGTTTTTACTATTGTTCCTGAAGGATATGTTGCTACAAAATCTAAAAATGCACTGACGACTTTACCATCAAAACATATATCCTTATTCATTTTTAGATATTCAATTGCTTCTTGTACTTTTACCTTTTTACATGCAATACCACATATCATTTCATCAAAACTATCGCAAACCGCAACAATTCTATTTTCTAATGAAACTTTTTTCATTTTTAGTGGAAATCCAGAACCATCTAATCTTTCATGATGAAATAGTAATATCTTTTTTGCCACATCACTCATCCAATTTTCTTTTTCAACGGAAGAGAATCCATATACTGTATGCTTTTTATATTCAAACAAATTTTCTGGAGACAACGCATTTATTTCTATATTCTCAACCGACATTGATATATATCTCAGCCCTAAATCATGCAATAGGCTACCTACTCCTAAATCATATACAATGTTATGTGTAAGATTCATCTTGAGTGCTGTTAAAATAGATAAAACACATACATTAACGCAATGATCATATATATCTGCATTTCGTTCCTTTATTTCATATACTTTTTCAATAACTTCTTCCTTTTCCAGAATATTATTAATAATCTTTTCTGCAGTTTTACTGATTTCAAACAATCCTGCATTCTCTTTATAAATATGCTTTTCAAGAACATTTTTTACCTTTTGCCTGCAAACTGTTCTAATTTCTTCTTTAATAATTTCATCTGGTTTGCTTTCGGAAATTTCGTCATCTGTAATATAAACATCTACAATATCTAATTTCAATAAATGATCAATATAATCTATATTTAATATTGTACCATCATATATTAATATTTGATTAAGTCCAATTACAACAGGTTTCGCAAGTGTTTCACCACCTACTAATTCATTAACCCTAACTTTTCTCATTTTATTCCCACCTATCGTTATACGCAATCAAATTCCTGGTTTTCATTTTGAAGCGCTTGTGCTAATGCTTTTTGCTCTTCTTCTCCAAGAGAAATCGCACTTTCTCCTCTATTAATTTCTTTCACATAAACATAGCAACCCTCGCTACTATGTACCGAATTTAATATGAATCCATTTTTTCTATCATTTAGCATTGCAACAGAAAAACTGAGTTTTCCTCCCATTTCCTTAAAGGCATCATACTTCACAACTCCGACTCGCTGAAAAGTATCTCTAGTATGGTCAATTATCCTAAGTAAGTCTTTTCTATTTTTATCGGTAATCGTTTTCAAAAAATCAATGTCTCCAAAAAGAGCCTCTATCTGTTGCTCTAAACTCTTTGCTTTTTTCCCTTGCATAAAATTATGATATGCTCCTTGTAATTTTCCATACTTAAATAACAGTATTATTTGCATAACAAGTATAATAATAAATAAAAATAGTAATATAATAAATAAGAAACCTAAATCTATATCACCTATACCTATTTTCGTAAACAGCTTACTATTCATCACACTCTACTCCTCTCAATTTTGAACAATTTCTTTCTATTTTCCAACAGAAATAAGCACATCCGATAATCTATCTAATTCTGAATTGGAATAATATTCCAATTCTATTTTCCCCTTTTCGTTTCCCTTAGAAATAATACTTACCTTTGTTCCTAAAGATATTTTCATTTTTTCTTCTAAATCTCTAAATAGAAAATCTAATTCTTCTTTTGTTTTATTTTTTTGTTTAAGGGGTTTTTTTAAATCTTTAACATATTTTTCTATGTCACGAACACTTAGTTTTTCATCAAATACTTTCATTGCAATATTGTACTGCAACTCATTATCTTCTATAGCCAATAATGCGCGCGCGTGCCCCGGCGAAATCATTTCATTTATTACCATCTGTTGTACATCTTCATTAAGCTTTAAGAGTCTCATAGAATTTGTCACTGCCACTCTACTTTTTGATACACGATCGGCAACTTCATCTTGTTTCAAATTAAATTCATTAAGCAACCTCTTATATGCCATTGCTTCTTCAATCGGATTCAAATCTTCTCTTTGAATGTTTTCAATTAATGAAATTTCTACGATTTCCTGGTCAGTATAATTTTTAATAATAACAGGAATTTCTTTAAGCCCCACCAATTTTGCGGCTCTCCATCTTCTTTCTCCCGCAATTATTTCATAATAGTCTTTCCTTTTTTGCACAACAATGGGTTGAATAATACCAAATTGCTTAATAGAATCTGCTAGCTCCAATAAAGCATCTTCGTTAAAATTTTTTCTTGGCTGCTCTCTATTTGGCTCCACCTTAGTTATTTTAACCATTTTGTCTGGCTCTACTGATTCTCCATTCTTTCCCTTTTTATCAATATTTGCTTCAGGAATCAATGAATCTAATCCTTTTCCTAATCCTCTGGCTACCATGATGAGTTCTCCTTTTTTATCTGTTAATCACTTCTTCTGCCAAAGATGCATAACTCTCTGCTCCAGCAGACTTGGGATCATAAATATTGATTGGCATCCCATAGCTCGGGGCCTCAGCTAATCTGATGTTTCTTGGAATGACGGTGTTATATACCTTTTCTTTGAAATTACTCTTTACGTTCTCAACTACCTGTGATGATAAATTAGTTCTAGAATCATACATAGTAAATACAACCCCTTCCATTTCCAAC
>Ga0209373_10002564_pt1 | contig 18005 bp, 16 predicted proteins | sample Higcelweek5metaG_FD_187173 | JGI IMG/M metagenome (GOLD analysis project Ga0209373, IMG submission 187173) | Freshwater pond sediment microbial communities from the University of Edinburgh, under environmental carbon perturbations - High... | ecosystem: Environmental > Aquatic > Freshwater >... | reverse complement strand
GAAAATTTAAAAAAATTTGGTAAAAGCCTTTTAATTTGGTTTTTCTATTTAATAATTATTCCTGGTATTTCTTATGCTTTTTTAATTAGCAATAATTTCAAAAATCTTAGTTCTCTTAAACAAAACTTACTTTTAATAGCTTGTGAATTAATTGTTTTTATCTTTGTTACTTTTATTTTTCGAAAAACTTTAATTAATGACTTTAAAGATTTTAAAAAGAATTATAAAAGCAATTTTAAAGTCATTATAAAATATTGGTTAATCGGTATTGGGATTATGATTTTAACTAATTTTTTAATAAATTATGTCTTCTTTAAAGGATCTATGGCTTTAAATGAAGAAGCTAATCGAGCATCTTTAATAGAATATCCTTTATATTCTATTATCACGCTTATTTTACTTGGACCCATTAGTGAAGAATTAATATTTAGAGTTAATTTCAAAAATAGCATTAAAAATGAAACCGTCTTTTTAATCTTTACATCTTTATTATTTGGGGGTATGCATTTACTAGCTTATTTTGATTCATTACAAAGTATTGCTAGTAGTTGGCCACAACTTTTATACTTAATACCATATAGTGCTTTAGGGTTTATGTTTAGTTTAGTTTATCTTAAAACCAAAAATATTTATAGTGCCATTATTGCTCATATGTTAACTAATTTACTATCAGTTAGTATTATTCTAATAGCTTTATAAGGAGAGTTTATGAAAAGAGGAAGAATGTTTTTAATTATTTTAATTTTTATTTTAGTGGGTCTTTTGTTATGGTCACGTTTTATTAGCACTAAAGGATTAGAAGTAAGAGAATATGGAGTTACAAACGAAAAGATACCTAGTGCTTTTAATGGCTTTAAGATTGTCCAATTATCAGATTTACATTATGGCAGAACTGTTGACGATAAAAAATTAGAAGAAATTGCAGCCAGAATTAATGAATTGAAACCTGATTTAATTGTTTTTACTGGCGACCTAGTTGATAAAGATATTAAAATAACGGATAAAAAATTAGCGAGTATTAAAGCTTTTTTAACTAGTTTAGATTCGAAAATAGGTAAATATGCAGTAAAAGGTAACCATGATTATAGTAATAAATTATTTGAAAATATTATGACTGATTCAGGATTTAAAACTTTAACTAATGAAAGTGATTTAATTTATTACCAAGAAAATACCCCCATTATTATTAGTGGCTTTGCTTCTTCCATTAAAACGATTCCTGATTATGATAATGTTTTTACAAATCTTAACCTAACTGAAGAAGAATTAAACACTTATTATAAAATATTATTAGTCCATGAACCAGATCAATTACTTAAACTCGATGATAAGAATTTTGACTTAGTTTTATCTGGTCATAGTCATAATGGTCAAGTAAGATTACCAATATTTGGTGCTATCATTAAAACAAATGGTGCTAAAACGTACTATGAAAGCTATTATAAAGTTGATGATACCGATTTATATATTTCTGGTGGAGTTGGTTGTTCAGTATTAAATTTCCGTTTTATGAATAAACCATCTTTTAACTTTTATCGTTTATATAACAAATAAAAAGGAATTAATTAAAATAATTAATCCCCATTGCCTCTTTAACTTCTTTTAAAGTAATAGAGGCTTTTATTTGGGCTTTTTTAGAGCCAGCTTTTAGTATTTCATAGATCTTATCTGGATCTTTAGCTAACTCTTCTCTTCTTTCTCTAATTGGTCTTAACACTTCTTGTAAGACATCATTTAAGAATAACTTAATCTTAACATCACCTAAGCCACCTTTTTCATAATGAGCTTTTAATTCAGCAAGGTCTTTATATTCTGGTAAATATTTTTTAAAATGGTCTGGAGTAGCAAAAACATCTAAATAAGTAAAAACCACATTACCAGCTATTTTACCAGGATCTTCTACTCTAAGATGATTAGGATCAGTATACATATTCATGACTTTATCTTTAATAACCGCTTCTGAGTCTTTTAAATATATACCATTCCCTAGAGACTTACCCATTTTGGCTTTACCATCAGTTCCTGGTAAACGTAAAGAGTTTTTATTATTTGGTAAAACAGCTTCTGGTAGTACTAAAGTATCTTTATATAAGCGATTAAAAGTATCCACTATTTCTCTAGTTTGCTCAATCATTGGTAATTGATCTTCCCCAACCGGTACAGTTGTGGCTTTAAAAGCCGTTATATCAGCTGCTTGACTAATAGGATAAGTAAAAAACCCCATGGGAATATTTTCTTCAAAATTACGAAGTTTAATTTCTTCTTTAACAGTCGGATTTCTTCTTAATCTTGCCAAAGTAACTAAATTCATATAATAAAATGTTAATTCACATAATTCAGGAATTAAAGATTGAATAAATATAACTGATTTAGATGGATCAAGCCCTACTGCCATATAATCAAGGGCTACTTCAATAATATTATTTCTTACTTTACTAACATCTTTATAATTATCAGTTAAAGCTTGAGCATCAGCAATCATAATATAAATTTCATCAAACTCTTTTGAATCTTGTAATCTGACTCTTTCTTTTAAGGACCCAACAAAATGACCAATATGAAGTGGTCCTGTTGGTCTATCCCCTGTTAATATAATTTTATTCATAATTATCACCTCTTTAATTTTATCATAAAAAAAGCCTAATTAAATATCTTTTTTTAATTAGACTCCCCGACGCTTTTCTTCATACATCTTTTGATCAGCTTTTTCTAGAGCTTTATAAATGTTATATTGACCATCTTTATCAGTTTTAAGGACTTCATAACCAATACTTACACTAATTTTAATCTTTTTAAATTTATTATGCTTTACTAAATTTTCTCTAATCTTCTTCGGTATTATTGGAGCATTTATGGCATCATCAAAAAAAGCAATAATAACAAACTCATCCCCACCAAAACGAACTACATAATCAGTACTTCGTACCGAATCTAAAAGAACTTTAACAACTTCTTTTAAAACCTTATCCCCTTTATCATGACCATAAGTATCATTTATATATTTAAATTTATTAACGTCAATTAAATAAGTAACTAAGGCTTTACCATTATGACGACGATTATGTTCTAGTTTACTAATTATCTCGCGATTATATAGCCCTGTTAAAACATCACGATCAGTTAATATTTCATACTTATATTCATATAACATAAATGACGCTAAAACATAAACTGGCGTTAATAAATAATAATTAGGTAAATAAATTTGGACTATAGCTCCTAATAAACAAAAAACTATAATTAAAAATATTCTTAAGTCTTTAGTTTCCTTTTTAAATACCAAATAATATAAATATTCGAAAAACAAAATTAACAAAGGAATAACTGATAATATTAGTAAAACATTATAACCAGCAAAATTATTTATTGTAAATGGGATTTCTAAATAATTAATATTACTTAAAAAGACAATTAGAATGCATACTGGAATGTAAAGTAAATAAATAGCTCTTAAATATTTATTATAAAAAGTAAAATACTTGGTAAGCCAAAAGTTTTCTTCCACATAACTATAAAATGTCCCTGGTAATAAAAGCATAAAGTAAAAAGTTATAATTAAAATTACATATCTAATAGGTGAAGTCATAGTAATAGAAGCTAAACAAATATTTAATACCGCAATAACTATTATACATATTAAAGAATATAAAAATTGATAAGAAGATTTATTCAAACGATGCTTAAATCTATTGTAGTAATCAATAAATAAAGCCATTAAAAATAATAAAGAATATAGTTCAACATTTACTACTTTCATCTTACAACTTTCTTAAAAAAGAATTAGTAACCTAATTCTTCAATGATATTATTAATCTCGGTTTTATAACTATCTTTAGCTCTAACATTTAAATAAGTTTTATCAATTCTAGAAACCACACTATAATAACTATTAGCCGTATCAACATATTTAGTATAAGTATCTTTAGTTATTTCGGTACCAGTTTTAGCACTAATAGCCTTTAAATTAGCAACAAATTGATCATATCCAGCTTTAGCTCCAGAAGTGTTTTTAGAAACATAAAACTCTATTGTATAAGCATCGACCTTTTGAGCATTATAAGCTTTTTCTACAGTCTCATCGCTCGTATACTCAGTAACATCTTTAATTTCAAAGCCAAGATTTTCCATCTTGTTTTTAAACTCACTAGCTGTTAAAGCTACTTTTTTACCACACCCACTAATTAATAAAGTAAAAAGAATTACTCCCAATAAGATACCTAATTTAGAAAGTTTTTTCATCTAAATACCTCCTCGTATTTTATAAAAATAGTATAGCATAAAAAAAACATTTTTAAAATGTTTTTTATTTACTATTGGTGCCTTCAATCAGATTTGAACTGATACGATAAATTATCACTAGTTTCTGAGGCTAGAGCGTCTACCATTTTCGCCATGAAGGCTCTGCAATTATTTTAACACACATTTAGGAAATGTTTTAACAAGACAAGGATTATCAGTAGTTATTTGTAAATTAGCAGCATTTTCAAAAATAAACTCAGGAGAAACATTAATCATTAACTGTTCAGCATCTGTTAAAGAACTAATTAAATAAATCCCAGCATAGCCATATTTATTAATAAGCCACTCTAAGTTTGCTTCTGTAACAGCATCACGATGACTAGAAAAATAATCATAAATTCTTTGCTTACTATTACTTTGGCTTTTTCTAATTGGTGAGCACTCAGTTTTTAATCCTAAAGAGATTCCATCAAGATAAGTACTATAAATATCTATTAACCATTTAACAGCCTTTTGATCTAATAATCCTTCTGTTCTAGTAAGAGGTACTCCATTATCTATTTGGTATTCTCTAAGTCTCTTTAAATTCCAGGGTCCAAAAGAAATAATGGTTATTTGATCATTTAAAGCTTGGTATTTTTGTAAAAGTTTATTTAACATAAACAACTCTTCTGGTTTTAAAAAAGCTTTTTTAATATCTATTTTAATAATCATGTCCCCTAAACGACTTTTATAATCCATTAAGATTTTTAAAACATCTTCTAGACTAGCTATTCTAAATCTTTTATTATCGTGCCAAGGAACATCACTTCGATAATTGCTTTTATGGTAGCCACAATCTAGACTTTGTAATTCTGCTATTGTACTTTTACTAACTGAAAGCTTCTCATCACAAATATCTCCTGTATCAGCATTATGTATTAAAACAATCCCATCTAATGCAAATCTAACATCAAACTCAACACCTCTAATTAAACCCAAAGAAGTATCTAATAAAGCTGGTAAACTAGCAATAGAGCTTTCTGGGTAACCCTCCATAACACAACCCAGACTATGAGCTATAATAGGACATTTATTTAAACTATATCTGGTATCATTATTTAATTCCCTAGTTGATACACCAATTAAAGGTCTATTAGTAGCAGCTTCTTCTTTTAGAAGTTTATAACTTAATTTATCTAATGGTCTTAACCTAGTAGATTCCATTATAGTGGCCATTATTTCTTCTTGAGGATAAACACTAAATAAATGTTTGTTTTGTTCATAAATGCTTATAGCTTGCTTAGCTTCTTCAATACGGGTTGATAAATCAATACCTTGAGCTACCATTTGTTCCTTAAATTCCTTAGTAGAAGGCACTATTTTCTCTTCAATAATGGAAAGATTACCTACAGGTTCTTTGGTAAATAAATCAATATCATAAATTGGAATTATTTCTCTTTCAATAAAATTCCCAGTTTCTAAATATATTCTCGCTTCTCCGGATGCAATATTAATTCCTAAAAAATACTCCCCATACAGTCTACTATACAAAATATTATTTTCAATATAAAAACCAAAAAGCTTGTGATCAATAAAAACTCCATTTTCTTTTAGCCGATAATGTCTTCCATCAACATTAAATTCGATAGCTTGAGTACTTCCATAAGGGTAATGATCATATATTACTTTATATCCATCTGGATGAAGCTCATCAGGAAGGCAATTAATTATTTCTTTTATAAGGTTAGCTCCACCATTTGAACTAGCACTAAAAGAGTTATAATAGCTAAGAGTAGAAAGTAAAGTCCCATCAACTTTTCTAATTTCCACTTCTTTACGAATATCATATTCATTTTTACTAGAATAATATCCTTTGTCACTAATAACAGAGATAGTTAATTTACCATCTAAAGTATTTACTTCAAAAGTACATTCAGATAACATGCACAATTGTTCTAATTTTGTAAATAATCCACTTTCTTTGAAAACCATAAATATCAATCCCTTCAATACTATTGTTTCCCCGTATCCGTTCCGGGCTTTAAATGTAATTCTTTAGGTAGATCATCCCCAAAAGAATCATAAAGTTCTCTTATTGCAATAATCTCTTCGCCATGATTGTTTCCTGTTAGAGCTCCGTCTAATGAAAATAACTTAGTAAAATAATCAAATGGCATTCCACTTAGGGCATGAGTAGCACTTTAATATTCCTTAAGAAGCTCCTTAAATCTGGCTTGACCTTGTCTATTTGCTCCTTCTTTCCAAAAATCAAATAATTCCTGTTGAACTTCCTCTTTTGGTCTAAAAAAATCAATTAAAGATTTGCGATGAGAAGATAAAACAGATAAAGCCTTTTTAACACTATCGGTTTTTTGTAATTTCATAAGCAAAACGGCATAATGAAACCTAATGTTTCTTTCTAGTAGTTCAGCATTACTCTCGAGCTCATTTTCATACCTTTTAATTAGAGGATAGAGCTTACCTAGTTCAACACCAGTAGCAAAGAAAATATTATTTGCAAAAACATATTCCTGGACTTTAAGTGGTAGATCAGAGAACGCCAAAGCATCATTAAGTATTCGCTTACTAAACTTAGTACAATTTTGTTCAATAAACTCAACTCTATCTTTCCACTTACCATTAATAAGCCCTAAACGATATGTTTCAATAATAGCAATGGCTTTTTCCTCTAGCCTTGGCTCTGCATAAATATTTTCGCCTAATTGAATTGCAAGAATCTCCTCGCTAGTTTTAACGCGATGAATTTTAACAGCTACTTGATCTTCCCGATTATTGTTTTTTGAGTTTAATTTTAATGCTTCTAAACGAGAATGCCCAGCGATTATAACATAGTAATAACCAGCAACGGAAGTAAAAGATGAAATATCAATATTCTTCTTCCAAAGCTCATTTAAAAACTTTATGTGTTTAAGTAACTCTTCATAATCCATTTTTGCTACATCTAAAGGATTAATTAATCCCTGAGTATTAATAGATTCCGCCAACTCTTCAAGTTTTGCATTTTTTATTTTTCTTACTTGAGGTAAAGCAACTAAATGTTCTAAAGAAATAACAGCATATTCATATTGACCAAAAACCATAAAGTCAGCTCCATTCATATTAATAATTATAAAAATCCATATAGTTTTTTATTATATAATAGTCCAATTAAAAAAACAATTTTTTTATTAAAAAACTTCTTTTTCAAGAAGTGCTATTATAAAACTTTAAAGTAGCAAACCATCAGCTAATCTTTCTTTTTTTACGAGTTCTAAAAATGCCTTAGGATTTATATAATAAAAGCCTTCTTTTTCATGACGAGTTTCATATAAGCATTCTATCAAATCCTTGGCACTCATACTTTTGTTTAGCTCTGAGCCTAATAATAAGGTTCCTACTAGAAAAGGTATTCCCCAACTTAAACCACCTACTCCCCAATATGCATAGCTGTAGATATCGTCTCCATAAGCCTCAGCAACAGTTCTTGGCGTTGGTACTAAAATTTCATTTTTGGTATATTCAGGTACTCCTTCTTTATCTGGAAATCCTGGTTTCATGCTTTCAAAATTATTTTTATCATAAATATTCCCATAATAAGCAGGTCCAACATGATAAACCCTTTGTGTACAATCTATTACTTCTATCCCTTCAAGAGAAGCACGTTTAACTGCAGGCCCCCATAAATCAGTATTTTTTTTTCTTACATTTTCTGATGATGGAGCAGCCGAAACAGATACAAATTTTATTTTTTGGCTATCAGGTAATTTTCTATTTTGTTCAATAATCCATTCTAACGCTTTAACTTCATAGAGAGTATCACTTTCCCATGTAGGAACTGCCGCATAGATAACTTTTGCTCCAGGAGCGACACCAATTGTATCCCCAACTAATAAACTTGTAACTGCTGGGCCGTGCATATTAAAACTAATTCCAGAAGAAAAGTCTTTATAAGCAATAATTTTATCTTTATACTCAGGATGACCTATATCCATTGGCTGATCTATTATGGCTACAATAGTGCCACTTCCTAGAATACCATCATGATGAATTTCTTCAATCCCAAGACCCATTACTTTTCCTAGTTCTATTATTTTTCCAGGTAAACTTTTATCAACTAACCCGTTTTTCCAATTAGTTCGTTCATTAAAAGTAAGTGTTAAAAGCAGTGCTTCATCTATAACATCGCCTGCTAATATTTCTTGTTCCCCACCATTTCTAACATCAGAAAATCTCTCCATATTATCACCCAATCACATTATAACAAAAAAAGCATCATTTTGATGCTTATTTTGTTATTTATTAAAGGTGCTCATTATGTATTTTAACTGCTTCTCATCTGTTCTGACAGAAAGTGGGTCTAATCGTGCATGATCTTGAACTTCAGATATTGTAAAACCTATTTTGTTTTCCCATTTGGGAGTAGGAACACCAAGATGATTAAAAGCAAATTCGCTTAAACCCCTAGAAAGAAAATACGGGGAACTCTTATATAATTTTTTATTTGGATATACTTGTTTCCACCAAGTCACTCTACCTAACCATTCTCCTATTATTTCGCTTCCGGCATACCGACTACTTAATTCTGTAGTAAAAACATTATTAAAAGTAATAGGAATAAATATTCCCTTAGATACATAATCTTCATAGTCTTCTCTAAACTTATAAGTAAAATAATGAAGCCCAACCATATTTTTACATTTATATAGTAGCCCAAACAACAAGCTTTGAAATAAACAAAAATTACAACTAAAATAATCCTCTTTTATTCCTACATTTATTTCTTTAAAAACAGGGTTATTATTTATATGATCAAAAACATAGTGGGCATCAATTAAATCTTCCTCTTTAAAATATGAGCCTGACATTATCCTTCTTATACTTCTCATATTTTTAATTTCTCTTGAAAAGACTAATATTTCTTTTATTTCTTCATCTGTAATAGATTCTCCTTCAAGAGCTGTTTCTACTTTTCTTTTTAATTCAGCGATTTTTGCCCATTCTTCTTCTGAAAAATATGCTCCATCTATATAAGTTTCCCATTCTTTTTTATCAAAGTTCCAAATAATATGACTTATGTAAGTCCTAATATTATCTAAGTAATATTTCGCCACCTCTAATCCTGCTTTATTAATCATTTCCTTTAATGTAACCATCCCTAAACCCTCCTTTAATTTATTTATTTCCGTGTCTTAAAAAGCAAGAACAGCCAACAAGCATTGCCAATACTCCTTGAACATGAGTAGCTTTTATTCTATATCTATCGTCATTACATTTAAAAACTAAACCTGATGCAATTAAAATATTTAAATGATGATAAACCTTACCAGTAGTTTTGAAATTCAAAGCTTTCAATATTTCATTTACAGTTCTACCCTTTTCAAATAATAATTCAATAATTTTAAATCTTTCAACATTTCCTATTGCAGTCAATGTTTTTGCTATATTTTCTGTATCTTGATTAATTAAATTATTAACACTGAAATCAGTCATAAATTTTGATTCAGTATCATCATTATTACTAAATTTGCCAGAAAAGGTAACAACATTATCTTCTAAATCTCCCAGCGTTGAATCAATAACAATATCTGTGATCATTTTATTTATGCTATCAGCATTGCTCTTTATCGACTCTATGCTTTTTTTTATTTCTTCCATATTGTTTTCCAAAAGCACTTTCACCTCTTTATAAAAGTATAATAACACCTAAAAATTATTACGTCAATACGTAATAGCATATTTTGCTTTTCTAATAACCAAATAAGCATCTTCTGTAGATGCTTATTTTAGCTTTATAATCAAAGCGAAACCTCCTAAATACGTGAAGTAGTTTGTTTTATTTTCATCTGGTGGATCAAAAGAGAAACGAAACTATCATCGGAATAACAAGGTTAGTTATTAACATTTTCTATATATTTTAAATAAATATGATACCTCGTCGCATCTGATAATTCATTATTATTTAATAACTCTGGAATATCAGAAATCGATATACTCAAAAAATCTTCTACTTCATTTTTGTAATCTTTGGCCATTTTTATTTTATCTATAATGTCTTCCCAGCTCTCATTTATCCTAGCGTCAAAAAGCACTATTGGTTGTAATTTGGTTTTAGAAATCGCTATACCTTTAAGTTCTATTTCTTCTACTTTTATTCCTAGCTCTTCTAAAACTTCTTTTTTAACGCAATTAGTTAGAGGATCATTGGCATTAAAGTCTTCGCCATCAACACTTCCTGTTGCTGTTGTACTAACAAGCCCTGATGAGATATTAAGAGATGAAGATCTTTTCGTTATACCAATTTTCCCATTTTTATCTTCAATTAAGACACTAACAGCCATAATGTTAGAAATATATTCATTATTTATAATATCTTCAAATTTTTTATGGATTTTTACCTTGTCTTTAATTTCATTTATTTTATTGTTACAAAAATATATTTCTTCTTCGTTTAAACAGTTATCTAGCCATCTTTTTAAATTAAAGCATAATATATTAGAAACAATCAAATCAAAATAATTGATTTTTGAAATTTCCAAAGTCGCTTCTTGATCATCTAAAGTTGCTTTATCTAATCTAACAGATATACCATTAAATATATTTTTATTCTTATTGCTCCTATAATATATTTCAATTAATTTATTTTTATCAGCATCACTAAATAAAGATACAAATTTTGTTTCCTGTTTTATATACTCTTTTATTTTATTTATTTTCAAAAAATAAACACTATTTTCGATAATTGAATTATTCATAGTACTACCTCTAATATAATTATATCAAAAAAAGCATCATTTTGATGCTATTTTTAAATCTATCTCTATAGCAAACCCACCTATAAAATAGATAATTGAGTTTACTTTTGTTTCATCTGGTGGAGTCGAGGGGAATTGAACCCCTGTCCAAAATATTCTTTTAGAAAATTCTACAAGTTTAGTTAAGATGTTATTTTATTAGTGGAAAAAGTCTTAACAAATAACCACTAACTAGTTTAGTTAATTTTTATTAATATAGCCTAAACATCTATATTAACTAAGCTCATATTTATGAGCTTCTTTATAAGTCCTATGAGCAAAGACAAACAAGAAGCTTAGCCTCACTAAATTAAGCTGTGGCTAATTGTAAATTATTTGTGTCAGTTAATTTAAACTGTTGCCATTTAGGTTTGGCGACCACTTGCCTTTATAAAAAAGAGATACCCTGTCGAATCCAAGGCGACCCCGTGGGTAGATTATAGCATATTTAGAGGAAAAAATCTACCTTCTATGGCGAGTTTTGCTTTTTAAAGCCCCAACTAAAACAAAGATAATAAAACTAGAACCAATTAAAATATAAGCGATATTATTTATTTCGTCCGCTTTTTTAGCATTTTCTTTTTCTAAATCTTTAATATCATTAATTAAACTATTAGCATCAGCACTAACATTTTCATTACTACTATAATTTTTAAAGTAAGTAGCTATTTCGTCTTTTAAAGTATTGACTTTATTAATTAAAGTTAATTTATGATCATCCCACAAAGTAGTACTTTCATTATAGGTAATTAATGCTGTTACTTCATCAGGGACTTCATATAAAGAAGGAACAATACTTGGTGTAACTATTCCCTCACCTAAACTTTCATAAGCTGAAGCTATTTCATATAAGTTGTCTTCTTCATTTTTTAAAGCAAGAAATTCAATACCATAAGGTAATCCATCGGAATCAAAACCTAAAGGGACAGTAATACTAGGATATCCTGTCGCACTACTAACAAAAGTTGATGGGGCTTTAACACCACTAGTTTGAACACTAAGTTTATAGATTTTATTTTTAGTAGTTGGGTAAGCAATGACATCTAAATCATAAGTAGCAAATACTTCATCAACATGAGTTTGATATTTTTCTCTTATAGTTTGTAAGGAAGCTAATTTACTATTAGTAGTGGCTCCACAAGAAGAAGCATAGCCACTTAAACTATATACTTTCTCTGAAGATCTAGTTAAAGCTGTAAAACTTCTAATGGTCCCTGTAGTGTTTTTAATATAAGAGTTAAAACCATCACAAAAAGTAAAACCAGCTAAAGAACTTGACCATAAATAATAGTAATAACTAGTAAAGAAATCATCGATGTAAACAATTTCAGCTCCGTCTTCTTCCATTTTTTTAATAGAATCTAACATCATATTATATATTTCATCATTAGTTAAGGAATTAGCTTTTAAAGATGATGTTGATGATCCTTTTAGAAAAGAATTAATAATACCTATTTTTTTACCTTTTAAAGAACTATTATTGGTAGTATATTCAGTATCACTATCATCAATAATACTTAATATTAAAGCATTATCACTAACTGTTTTAGATAATACACCAACGGTATCTCTAGTTGTATCATAAGGAATTACGCCATCTTTACTAACTAAACCAACTGTTGGTCTTATTCCGACTAAGTTAGCTGCTGAAGCTGGGACTCTAACTGAAGAATTGGTATCAGTACCAAGAGCCGCAGCAGCAAAAGAAGCAGCTACAGAAACAGCACTACCACCTGATGATCCATAAGGAGTATATAAAGGATTATAAGCATTTAATACCTGGCCATAGGAACTATAAGAATTCCCTGCCGAAAAAGCAAACTCACTCATATTAGTAGTAGCAATAATAATCGCTCCCGCAGCTTTTAATTTAGCTATAACTGCAGCATCTTCATTAGGATAATTATCTTTTAAGGCTTTAGAACCAGCTGTAGTTGCTAACCCTTTAACATCAATATTAGTTTTAACGACAATGGGAATACCATGTAAAGGACCAACTATTTCATCACTAGCCAGTTTTTTATCCAACGCTCTAGCTTCTGCTATAGCATCTTCATTAATAAATAAAACGGCATTATATTTACTATTATAAGCTTCTATTCTTTCCAAATAAAGATTAACTAATTGTTCACTAGTTATGTATCCTTTAACTATATAATTTTCTAATTCACTTATCGTACTTGTCGTAATATCAATCGGGGCTTTAGATAAACCAAAAACATTAGTTATTAAACTAAAAAAAAGAATTAAAAATAAGCTAAAACTTTTAATTCTATTTTTCATTTATTCCCCTCTTCGTCTTTCCATTTCTAAATCTTTTTCTTTGATAACTTGTCTTTTGTCATATAGCTTTTTGCCTTTACACAAACCTAACAATACCTTTACTTTATTGTTTTTCAAGTACATTTTTAAAGGAATCAAGGTTAATCCTTCTTCTTCAACTTCGCTTTTAAGTCTTAATATTTCATTTTTATGTAAAAGTAATTTTCTACTTCTTCTTTCATCATAATTAGTGTTATCAGCTTTATCATATTTACCAATATACATATTAATAACAAAAGCTTCATCAGCCTTTATTTTTCCATAACAATCTTTTAAATTGGCATCGCCTTTTCTAATTGATTTTACTTCACAGCCAATTAGAGAAATTCCTGATTCAATTTCTTTAACAATAAAATAATCAAAATAAGCTTTTTTATTTTTTATTTCCATCTTTATCAATACTCATTTCCATAAATTTCCAATTCATTACCATCTGGGTCTATTATCGTAAAATAATAATATGGAGCAGTAATATTTAAGTACATTATTTCTGATACTATTCCTAAATTTTCAGCTTTAATTTTATTATATGATTGTTTTAAATTATTAGTATATAAATTTAGTGTTATTATGTTATTCTTTTTAGGATCTTGGTTTTTGCTTTTAAACTGTTTTAAGAATTCTTCATTAAAATCACCTTTGATTTCACTTTTATCTGCCTCTGCTATTAATTTTAAATCATACTCTTTATTATATAATGCTATCTTGTTACCGCAATCAAATATGACGTATCTATCTTTTGTAAAAACTTCCGGTTCTATCTCTAATAGCTTTTTGTAAAATTCTATTGATTTAATAAAATTAGTACATTCAATATATATACTTTCTAATTTCATTATTATTTACCTTTTTCTATTATATTTTTGCTGTTGTCTTTTTTATTATCAACTAATTCAAAGTCAATGGTTGAGGATTCTTTACTGGCCCCAATTACTTTAACATCTACTTCATCACCCAAACGATAAGTCTTTTTGGTATTTTGACCAATTAAAGAAAGTAATTCTTCGACATAAACATAAAAGTCCCCTTTTAAAACATTAATATGAACTAAACCTTCAATTAAATTATCCGGTTCGACAAAGAAACCATAATTAGTTATCGTACTAATTACGCCATGGAACGTTTCCCCAACATGGCCTTCCATATATTCAGCCATCTTCATGTCTTCAACATCTCTTTCAGCTTTTTCAGCGGCTTGTTCTCTTTCACTACATTGTAAAGCTGTAGCATCTAAATTACTATTAACTTGATTAATAGTTTCCATATTAATTTGATTTTCAAATAAGAATAATCTTGTTAAACGGTGGACCATTAAATCTGGATATCTTCTAATTGGACTCGTAAAATGACAATACATCTTACTAGCCAAACCAAAGTGACCGATATTATTAGTCTGATAAACAGCTTTTTTCATGCTTCTTAAGAGTAAAGCCGACAAAATAGTAAATTCTTTTTTATCACTTAATTCAGCCAACAATTTTTGTAAACCTTGATTACTAAAATCATTCTTACGAGATGTTACTTGGTAACCAAGAACTTTAATTAAGTTTAAGAATTTAGCAATTTTTGCGCTATCGGGAATATCATGAACACGATATACAAATGGCAAATCTAAGTGCGTAAATCTTTCCGCAATTGTTTCATTAGCAGCAATCATAAAATCTTCAATTAATTTCTCGCCATCTTCTCTAAATCTTCTTTTTATATCAATGGCTTTACCATTTTCATCTTGAACTACTTTAGCTTCTTCTAATTCAAAGTCAATATAACCTCGTTTTTCTTTTACTTCCCTAAGTATCTTGGCTAACTCATTCATTTTTATTAAAGTATCTTTAAATGGTTCATATAAAGGATCAACAATATTACGCATAATAATATCATTAACTTTTTCATAAGTCATTTTTTTAGCACTTTTAATATATGATGGGAATATATCGGCATCTAGTACTTGGCCTTGTTTATTTATTTTCATTTCACAAGATAAAGTAAGTCTTATTTCATTTTCATTTAAGGAGCATACTCCATTACTTAATTTTCTTGGTAACATTGGTATAACTGTATCTGCTAAATAAGAACTAGTTCCTCGTTTTAAAGCTTCTTGATCAAGTGGGCTATCTTTGGTAACATAATGACTAACATCAGCAATATGAACACCGAGAAGATAGTCTTCTCCAATCATTTCTAAACTAATAGCATCATCAATATCTTTAGTATCAGAGCCATCTATTGTAAATATCATCTTACTAGTTAAATCAGTTCTTCCTGCTAATTCTTTTTCACTTACAGAAGGCAAAATACTATCTACTTGTTGCATAACTGCTTCATTAAATTCTTCAAATATGCCATATTTATAAGCAATGCTTAAAATATCAACTCCTGGATCAGTTTTATGACCAATAATTTTTAGTACTTTGCCAAGATATTTTTTATTACTAACTTCTTTTGTTACTTCTACTAATACTTTATGACCTTCTACGCAATTTTTTAAACTTTCTTGATCTAGAATAATAGTTAAGTCTCTTTTTTCATCATCTAGCTCTAATACTAGTTTATTTTCTTTTAAAACTAACTCACCAACTAAATTATTTAATTCTCTTTTTAAAATTTTAATAACTTGGCCTTCGCCACTCTTTAATACTTCACAAAGGACCATATCATCATGAACAGCACCATTCAATGCTTCTTTAGGGATTTTAATATCCTCCCCTTTAGGAACACATAAATAACCCATACCTTTTTTGCTTACAGATAATTTACCTACTTTCATATTAGGCATATTTTTAACTAATACATATTTATCTCTTTTCGTCCGATAAATAACAAATTCTTTTTCTAGCTTGACTATTTCTTCTTGTAATTCTCTTAATTCATCAGCGGTTTTTAAGCCTAATAAATCATTTATAGTTATTAAGTCCATTGCATCTAACACTTTATCTAATTTTTCTAATATTAATTCTCTCATAACTTACCTCATTTTAATTTTATCACATTATTTATTGGTTTTTAAAAAATAAATACTTTTAATATTTACAAATAAATATTTCCGGTGTTAAAATGAAATTGTAGGAGGGTTTATGGAAAGAGAAAATTGTTCTGATTTTAAACTGATATTACTGCCTGGAGCACTAGAGTTTGGCCAAAAAGTAAATGCTCATTTAAAAGAGCTACTCCAAACTTCTAGTGATTTTATTTTGCCTATGGCGATCCCAAGATTTAATGATGGTGAAGGAAAAGCGAAAATGGCTGATGGTGATTCAGCAAGAAATTGTAAAGTTTTTATTTTACAGGATTATACAAATAGTTTTGTTTATTATAATCTTAGAAGTATGAGAGTTCCTTATAGTCCAGATGATCATTACCGTGACATCATAAGAGCAATTGGAGCTTTAAGAGGCCACGCTAGAGAAATATCTATTATTATGCCAAATTTATATGAAGGCAGGCAACATAAAGGAAGTGCCAAAGAATCATTAGATTGCGCTTTAGCATTACAAGAACTTGAGAGTTATGGAATTAAAAGAATAGTGACCTTTGATGTCCATAATGATGGTGTTACTAACGCTATTCCAAGGACAGAATTTAAAAATATTCATCCTACTGGGCCACTTTTAAGAGATTTTATTGATAATGAGGAGTTTGATCCTAGTGAAACAATAACAATAGCTCCTGATACTGGTGCTATCGAAAGAGCTTCCTATATTCGTGATGTTTTTGATAATAAATTGGGCCATTTTAATAAAGAAAGAGATCGTATTACAATTATTGATGGAAAGGCTCAAATTAAAGCACACACTTTTATTGGGCCAAGAGTTGCTGGTAAGGATGTAATTATTAGAGATGATATTATTGATTCTGGTGGTTCAATGATTGACACAATAAGGCAAATGAAAAAAAAGGGAGCCAGAAGAGTTTATGTAATAGTTACCTTTGCTTTATTTTCTAAAGGTTATGAAGAATTTGATCGACTTTATGAAGAAGGTTCTTTATATAAGATATATGCCACAAACTTAACTTATGTTCCAGAGGAATTAAGGGCTAGACCATGGTTTCATTGCACGGACTGCTCCAGACAATTAGCAGAATACTTAGCCCACTATAAAAACGATCAATCTTTAAATGACTTAAACAAAACTGATCCAGAAATGGTTAAAAAATTAGCCCTGAGAAGAAAAAAAAAGAACTAGTTAGTTCTTTTTTATTAATTTATAAGTACAAGCATAACTGTTATGATGAGCATATGGTTTGGTTTTATTTTCCCAAGTAACCTTTTCCCAAGGTTTACCCCATAAAATTATTGACCTTTCTTCGCCGTCATCTATAAAGCTTGTCTGACCAGTTAATAACATTAAAGCCATGGTATTAGCAGTTAATATTTCATTATCATTACCTCGCCATGATGGTAAAATAAGAGTTTCCCCAATTATTTCCTTTTTTTTGGTACTACGAACTAAAGTAAAACCAATTTCTTTAAAAACCTCAAGATAGCTACTTAAAAGACATGACGGATATATTAAAGTTTGCATTTGTTCGCCTCTATCAAAATATAGAGGGGCTATTTTTAGTAGCTCATCATATATTCTAGAAAGAGTAATCTTTGAAGCAATAGCCGAATAACCACAAACAGCAGAACAACTTGGCAAGGTAGAACTTAACCAAGCTTCAATATCAGTT
>Ga0209373_10002563_pt1 | contig 18007 bp, 16 predicted proteins | sample Higcelweek5metaG_FD_187173 | JGI IMG/M metagenome (GOLD analysis project Ga0209373, IMG submission 187173) | Freshwater pond sediment microbial communities from the University of Edinburgh, under environmental carbon perturbations - High... | ecosystem: Environmental > Aquatic > Freshwater >... | reverse complement strand
TTAAGACGGGAGATTTCGCCGCCGCGCGCATGCTCTCCTCTTCCGCCGCTGAACGCGATCAATGACGCCGACACCGCAAGCACGATAACCGCCGCCAGTGTTATTATTCTTCTGTTCATTTCGCCCTCCGTATTATACTTCAATGCCGGTTAGACCTCAGTCACGGGGAGAAGGTTCCATTTAAAGTTCCACTGTGGACACACAACATGGAGTCTGTACCCACACTATGGGAGATTATTGTGAAATGGGTCACTTCACCCTCACCCCGCTTCCAGCGCGCCCTCTCCCGTTGGAGAGGGCTTTTTATCGGGGGATTATCTTTTATTATTCGTTCGTTTAGTGTTAAGGGCTGAAATCTTCCGTATGGTTTGAACTACCGTCTCAATATCGTTCAACACTTCATTGTTACGCACCCGCAGCACGCGCAATCCTTTCTCGGCAAAACATACATCACGGACTGCATCTATTATCTGTTGATACTCTTCATCATGTACCCCTCCATCGATTTCAACCACCAGATCCAGCTGATCACAATAGAAATCAGCAATGAATCCTACAATCACCTGCTGACGGCGGAACTTAAGATTGTCGAGTTTCCGGTTCCTAACCCTATCCCAGAATTTTCTCTCCGCTTTCGTCATGCGCTTCCGCAATACCCGTGCGAACTCAATCTTCTTTCTGCGGTTTTTTTTATTTCTGATGATTCCGTTTTTCATCTTGTGTTGGTCCTTCCACTCACCCCGCTCCGCGCGCCCTCTCCCGTTGGAGAGGGCTCCTTGATTGGGGTTTGTCCCCGTCTTAACTACGTTCGTGCGGCGCGTTTCATGAAATTCTTCTCACTATTTATTATTTTGTGAGAGCGAAGTAAGGGTGGAGGTATCAGTGCCTTTATTGCGGTGCTTTGTTGAGATAAGGATCCCTTCACCCTCGCCCGCTTCCAGCACGCCCTCTCCCGTTGGGGAGGGCTTTTTATTAGGGGTTGTCCTTTTTTTGCCTCTTTCCCTTCGGGAGAATCGGGCTTTTTAAAATTGAGTCAAGATAGACCTTTATGGGCTATCTTTATGTTAATTGTTCAATATTATTGATTTATACATATTTTGAATTGAACCTGATCTTGGTTTGTTCGGTTAACCTTTTCTATTTTGATTTTCATAATCGGTTATCTGAATATTGGTAAAATGTTATTGCAATTTGAGCTGGATGGGCTTTTTGTAGCGTGTTTATTATATAAAGAACCGGATTACTGGAGGAATACATGAAAAAGGCGCTGCTCCTTATTGCCATCATATCACTTATTACTGCGTGCGGGAAAAAACCGGAAAATATCGCGGAACTCACATCTCCCATTGCGTACGCTATGGTAAAAAATGCCATCGGTCAGGATACAAGTCACGGGAAACTTAAAATTGATGTAAATTATGATAATCTGAAAATGGAAAAAAGCGGTTGGCCTTCCGGCGAGATCAAGTTCCAGGTTGAAATGGGTGAATATCCCGGCAAGATCGCCAAAATTCAATACATTCTCGATGGTTCATTCATCGCCTCAGCAATTGTTGAAATGCCGGGACAGGACAAAAAGCAGGTGAAGGTCAATTTATACGAGAACGCCATTATCTTCGGCCAGACACAGACGGTCGAGAATAAGATTCTCGATATTTCATCAAAGTTGTCCCAGGGGATCAAACCCAATTCGAAAGTCGCCGTATTTGATTTTGTGGGAATACAAAAGGAAAACACCATACTCGGCAAACGAATCTCAGAGTCGCTTATAACCCATCTATCAAACAATAAGATCATGGTCGTTGAACGGAAACTGCTCGATCCTGTATTTAAAGAAATGAACTTCCAGGACACCGGATTGACCAATCAAGATCTTATGATCAAAATTGGTAATTTCTTGGGTGCGGATACTATCGTTGCCGGAACTATTAAAAATGAAAACGAAGAGATACTTATCAATGCCCGTGCGATCGATTTAAAAAGCGGGGTTATTATTTCGAGTGCACAGGTTATTTTCCCACGATACCTTGTGAACAAGAATGACCTTCAAGTGATTGGAGATAATAATATCTTCAAGAATATTAAATAGAAATTCATCGTACTTATCGGCAATTTCGCCCAGCTTTTATTCAATGCATGGAAAGCAACAGTCCCATCGCATTGAAAACCAAGGACTTATGGATATGAGATTCTTATTACAATTATGCATATTATTAATAAGCACATTTTATTGTATTACCATTCATGCGCAAGAACCCACTTCCGATACAATTAACGCAGAGGAGGATACTTCTGCTGAAGAAAACTCAAAAGATAAATTGTGGAAAGCCGACTCGATAACCATACTGGATATGGTTTCTGAACTACGATCAAACGCATTGAGTAATACAGATTCAACCATTCAAAAAGAAGAGAAATCAAATAAAATTGCACAACTTCATCAGCAGATAAACAATAAATACAAAGGACAGAAATTATCGCTCAATGTGGTATTCGTTGAAGATGTAAAACCGGAGAGAGTCCTTTCGGCATATGGAAAAAAGAAGGCAAAAAAGATCATTGATCAAATAAGAAAGAGTCCAGAGTTTTCAATATTAACTGATTCTGATGATGTCTTTGATAACCCATTTGTTCTTGCGGCTCTTTCTATATCATTAGGCAATGATCCTGAATGCTACAAAGAAACCGGACGATATCTAGTTACCTATATCATTCCCGTATCTCATGATGATTCTGATTACAACAATTACAACCAAGGTATATTTGTCGATGATGATCAAACAATTCCCGTAACGATCACTCGTATTGAAAAATCAAAAGAAAAAGCTCTCAAAATAAACAAAGGTCCACTGTTCAATTTCTGCGGAAAAATAAACTCAATTCTCTATACAAGTAGCACTTATACTGAACAAATTGAGATAACAATCGAATAATAAGTGATTAAAACCATGAAAGATATTTTAACAGAAATACTCAAAGACTCCGCATGTTACCTCATAGATGGGATAGAAGTCAAGTCGACTGATATATACAAGAAACTAATTGAAGAAACAAAAGGTATAAATCCCATTAATTCCAGCCATATTGATGAGAATATACTTCTCTTTGATAAGGGCATTGAATTATTTGCTTATGAAGTACTGAGGTTCGATGAATATAAGGGCGTCCATTCCGATTCAATAGAACAAAGTATCGAATCAAGTTTGGAAAATCTTTCCGAGCAGGAATTTATCACAATCTGCGATTATTACAATGTGTTGGATAACACATTCAAGTTTGACCCCTCAAATACACGTTATTTATTCAACAAAGACGACGAACGGATTTCTTACTATCGAGCACGTGACCTCGTTAAAGACTTTATTCTGAACGCCCTCGAAAGTCATATTGATAAATTCAAATTATTTTTGAGAATTCATACGCAAGATACATTCTGGTATTCATTGTATATTTCTGATTTCGATAACAAGAGCAAGAAACAACACGATAAAAATCATCTTGCAGAAATTATGAGCACTGTTAATGCCTTACTACGCTAAGATTATTATTTGGAGAAACCATGTTCGAACAGACATTTAAGAATATAGACGATATACTTCATAAAGACGCCGGATGCTCAAGCGAACTCGACTACGTTGAGCAGACATCATGGCTGCTGTTTATTAAATACCTTAACGACTACGAGAAAGATAAACAAACTGCGGCTGAACTATCTGGCATAAAATATACACCGCTTATTGCGAAAGAATATCGGTGGGATGTCTGGGCCGCACCCAAAAAAGGAGGAAAGCTCGACCATCACACGGCATTATCCGGTGACGATCTAAAAGACTTTGTCGATCACAAGCTCTTCCCGTATCTCAAGAAATTCAAAGCCGACGCCGAAAGCCCAGACACTATTGAATACAAAATCGGCGAGATCTTCAGCGAACTCAAAAACCGATTTCAGAGCGGATACAACCTACGGGAAGTAATTAACCTTATCGACGAACTCCGATTTCAGTCAAAAGTAGAAAAACATGAGATGAGCCATCTGTATGAAGGCAAAATCCAAAATATGGGAAACGCCGGCCGCAACGGTGGTGAGTATTACACTCCCCGCCCTCTCATTAAAACCATCGTAAAGGTAATCGCTCCGAAAATCGGGAACCGGGTATACGACGGAGCCGTCGGCTCGGCTGGCTTCCTTTGCGAAGCCTACGAATACATGAGAAACAGTAAAACATTAACGACCAAAGACATTGAAACTCTACAGAAAAAAACCTTCTACGGAAAAGAGAAGAAGTCGTTAGCCTATATCATCGGCATCATGAACATGATCCTTCACGGAGTTGAAGCGCCCAACATCGTTCATACCAATACTTTGTCAGAGAACATCTCTGACATACAGGAAAAGGATCGTTACGACATCATCATTGCGAATCCTCCGTTCGGGGGAAAGGAACGCGCAGAGGTACAGCAGAACTTCCCCATTAAAACAAGCGAAACGGCGTTTCTCTTTTTACAGCATTTCATAAAGATACTTAAAGCCGGCGGACGCGCGGGAGTGGTGATAAAAAATACATTCCTGTCGAATACCGATTACGCGTCGGTGAGTCTTCGCAAGCTGCTCCTTGAAAGCTGTAATTTATACGCGGTACTCGATCTTCCGGGCGGGGTATTCACCGGAGCGGGCGTTAAAACAGTAGTCCTGTTTTTTGAGAAAGGTTCCGCGACGAAAAAGGTCTGGTATTATCAGCTTAATCTCGATCGTAATCTCGGGAAAACCAATCCGCTTAATGAAAACGATCTCGCGGAGTTCGTGAAACTGCAAAAGACCAATGCGGAAAGTGAAAACTCCTGGACACTCGACGTCCGTTCACTCGGACCGGACAGCGGTTACGATCTTTCGGTGAAAAATCCCAACAAAAAAGCTGAGGCAGCTCTTCGGTCTCCCGCTGAAATTCTTGAAGAGATAAAATCTCTCGATAAGGAAAGTGCGCAAATCCTTGCTTCAATCAAGGGTCTGATATGAAAGAAGAGCAGAAAACCGCTCAAATTGAAACCGGGGACAAAGGCGGGATCGTGATTTACACCGCACCTGATGGAACGGTACAGACAGAAGTCCGTCTTAGAGATGAAACACTGTGGGTGACACAGCCCCAGATGGAAGATCTCTTTAATACTGACAGAACATCATTGGTAAAACATATACAGAATATCCTGGAAACAGGTGAACTTGAAGAATCGGCAACTTGTGCAAAATTTGCACAAGTTCGGCATGAAGGGAAAAGGCGGGTTCGCAGGGAAATACAATATTACAACCTTGATATGATCCTTTCCGTCGGATACAGGGTAAATTCAAAACGCGGCACTTTGTTTCGCATTTGGGCAAATCGCATTTTGAAAGATCATCTGGTTAAAGGCTACACGCTCAATCAGAAACTTCTGCAGGAAAAGACCGGACAAATAAGCAGGCTTCGTGACTCCATCGCACTTGTCGAGCGGAGTATTCTCACACAGGCGCAAAGCCTTGAAGAAGCACGTAATGTGATAAAAGTCCTTTCAGATTTTGCCGCAGGTCTTGAACTTCTCGATGATTATGATCATGAAAACCTTGAATCCAGCGGAAAAACGAGAAAAGTGTCGGTCAATATAAGCAAAACCGAGTTCATGTCTGTTGTCGAATCAATGAAAACCGAGTTCAGTTCAGACGTATTCGGAAAACCAAAAGATAATAGTTTTGAAAGTTCAGTAAGCCAGATCTATCAGGTTTTCGGCGGAGAAGAACTGTATCCCGCGATCGAACATAAAGCTGCAATACTTCTTTATCTCGTGACAAAAAATCACTCGTTTGCCGACGGTAATAAAAGAATCGCAGCTGCATTATTTCTCTATTTTCTCGAAAAAAACGGTCTTCTTTACCGGATGGATGGGCAGAAAATAATCAGTACCGACGGCCTTGCTGCGCTCACCCTTCTTATTGCAGTTTCGCACCCGCAGGAAAAGGACACAATGATCAAGATAACAATGACAATCCTCAACCGGGGTCAGATATGAAAAGAACGGTTCACAAAGACGCGATAAAACGCGTCTCCATTAAAGATACTAAAACACAGATAAATCCCTCGACTGGCTCGGGACACCGCACGGATGAAAACAGATTGTCTGACGGCGATGCGCTGAGTGGTTCGACAAGCTCACCACACCGCTTGCCGAAGGATTGGGAATGGAAGAATCTAAATACAATAGCAGAGAATTTGGATAGTAATAGAATCCCGATCACAAAAAGGAATCGTAGTAATGGTTCCATACCCTACTATGGTGCATCTGGCATTGTTGATTATGTAGATAAATATATTTTCAATGAGAATTTACTTTGCATATCAGAAGATGGGGCAAATCTTCTAGCAAGAACATATCCTATAGCATTTTCAATATCAGGTAAGACATGGGTTAATAATCATGCCCATGTTTTAAAATTTAATAATATTATTACACAGAAATTTTTAGAAGCTTATATCAATTCAATAGAAATTGATGATTATGTTAGTGGCATGGCTCAACCAAAGTTAAATCAAGCCATGTTGAATAGAATACCCATCCCCCTCCCTCCCCTCCCCGAACAAAAACGTATTGTCGCCATACTCGACAAGGCCTTTGCCGCAATCGACAACGCGAAAGCCAATGCCGAAAAGAATCTGTCCAATGCGCGTGAGCTGTTTGAGAGTTATCTAAACGATATTTTTTCAACCACAGATAAACACGGATTAACACGGATAAGAGATGGATGGGAAGAGAAGACTTTAAATGAAATAGCAGAGAATTTAGATAGCAAAAGAGTTCCTATAACAAAGAATGTTCGAAAAGACGGTTTAATTCCTTATTATGGTGCATCTGGTGTTGTTGACTATGTAGCTGGTTATTTATTTGATGAAGATTTACTTTGCGTTTCAGAAGATGGCGCTAATCTTTTAGCCAGAACTTACCCTATAGCCTTTTCAATATCTGGTAAAACATGGGTTAATAATCATGCACATGTTTTGAGATTTAAAGATATGGTAAGTCAAAAATTTGTCGAGCAGTATCTTAATTCAATAAAATTAGATGATTTTGTGAGCGGTATGGCTCAACCAAAATTAAATCAAGCAATGCTTAATAATATTCCGATACCTTTTCCTCCGATAGCTATTCAAAAAAATATTGTACAAAAAATAGACTCTCTTTCCGTCGAAACAAAAAAAGTTGAGGAAATCTATAAACATAAAATCGAATCTCTTGATGAACTGAAAAAATCAATATTGCAGAAAGCGTTTGCGGGGGAATTGTGAAAGCAATGTTAAGATTGACTTTTTATTATGATTACAAATAAATGCTATGACGAGGTGAGAAAATGACCCCAAACGAATTGATTAAACAACTATTAATATCATATAATAACGCTGACAAAGAAGCATTCTTATCGATTGCTCGAGAGTACATTGATCGAGAAAAACGAAAAAATCATACTCAAGTTGTAAAAGAACTCGAAAGAGCTTTATTTGCAAAGAATGGTAATGAAATTTCATTTTCGGAACGTCGTTTCAAAAATGATGTTCCTATCCCGCGTGATAGTGAAAAGGGATTTCCTCTACTTGAAATTAGAAATTATGAAGAAAGCTATGAGAATTTAATTATTAGTGATGACTTAAAATCACAAATCGATCAGATTATCAGAGAATTTAAAGATGCAGATATTCTTGCGACTTATAATCTTTCTTACAAGAAAAGAATACTCCTGTGCGGCAAACCAGGTACAGGAAAAACATATACTGCCCAGATTATAAGTTCTTTGCTTAATCTTCCGCTTGTATATATCCGATTTGATTCAATCATTTCATCATATCTTGGAGAAACCGCTACTAACCTTCGCAAAGTTTTTGATTATATAGAACAAGGAACATGGATAGTATTGTTTGATGAATTTGATATTATTGGTAAAAATCGAGATGACATTCATGAACACGGAGAGATTAAAAGAGTTGTAAACAATTTCCTTCAAATGATGGATAATTTCGGCGGAAACAGTTTGCTTTTCGCCGCAACGAACCATCAGTATTTACTTGATCCTGCAATATGGCGCAGATTCGATGATGTGCTATTTTATGATCTTCCAGATGAAATTACCCGCAGTAAATTAATTGAAAGGTTTTTAAAGCCCCTGAAAAGTGAGCATGACATTTTCTTTGGAGATATTGCTAAAAATTCAGAAGGGCTATCCCCTTCCGATATAAAAATGATCGTGATTGAAGCGATGAAGCTTTCTATCATTGATTCTCGTGACAACTTAACCCAGAACGACTTATTGATTTCTTTAAATAAATTCCTTAATCGAGAAAAACTTCGTAAAACAAATAACAGGAAAGATTAATGAACCGTTATGAACATCTCCCTTTAAACCAATATCAAGGGGAAGTGCAAAGACAAACCCAAGGTGGTGGTGGCGGTTTTAAAATTCCGGAAGGAAGAACAAAAAGTGGTTATGTAAAGGAAACTGAACAAAAAGTTGAGAGAATTGTTTCATCATTCAATTCTGTAAAAGCCAAGTATTTAGGGATTATAAATCCTTCACTCATATTTGAAATCGAAATTAATCAAGGGGTTGATTTCAAGACTCTTGAGCAAACCATGTCATCAATGGGGATTCACATTCTTTCTTCTGCAGAGAATAAGAAAGGTTACTGGGTTGTTTTCGGTGATGATATGGATTTAGAACGTTTTAAGACAAAACTAAAATCTTATGGATCACCCGAAGGTCCTAAATATGACTTTTTCAATGCTTTCGGTGTATTGCGAGATATTCCAAAAGAAGAGAAAATTGGAGCAATGCTAAAGAATAATCCGTTAAACGATACTGCGGAATTTATTGATATAGAACTGTGGCGAATGACTGATAACCAGAAAAACCAATCCTTTATAAACGAACTTAAAATAGCATATCCTAATCCAACTGAATTTAGAATAACCGACCAAATAATTACAAAGTCTTTTGTTCTACTAAGAGTCAAACTAACAAAAACTGTTTTCGACGAAATTATTGAACTTAAAGAAATTGCGAGAGTAGATCGTCCTTCAATACCTGTTTTTAATCCTTTTGATTTAAAAAACCTTGATTTAAAAGAAATAGAAAAAGTTCCTCCAGATGAAAGTGCTTCAGGCATATTAATTATTGATTCGGGTATTATTGCAAACCATCCATTATTGGATAATTGCATTGGAGCTGAAGAAAATTATCAGAACGGAGAGACCGCAACACATGATACCGTAGGACATGGTACTGCGGTTGCAGGATGTGCTGCATATGGAGGTCTTGAAAGGTGTTTATCCGATAATCAATTTATAGCTTCGAACTGGATATTTTCTGCAAAAGTAATGTATGCAGAGACAAATACATTGAACGGACAAGTTCGCGCTATTTATGATCCTGAAAAGTTGGTTGAACACCAATTAAAAGATGCCGTTGAAGATTTTTTAACAAATTTAGATTATCAAATTCGCGTTGTCAATATCTCGTTAGGGAATTCAAATGAGATTTGGCATAAGAATTATACTCGCCAACTCCCCCTTGCTTCAATAATTGATGAGCTCGCCTATATGTACCCTAATGTTGTCTTTATTATCTCAACAGGAAATCAGGATCCGTTGTATTTGGATGGACATGAAACAATTGAAATGTTAAAAACTAATTACCCGAAATATTTAATTCAAAACGATAATTGTAAAATAGTAAATCCGGCAACTTCGGCGCTCGCCTTAACCGTTGGGTCTATAGCTCAACCAATAAATACGCAAATAGAACGCTTTGGTGAAGAACAAATAAAAATACCGATTGCAGATGAAAATCAGCCTTCTCCATTTACAAGAACAGGTCCAGGAATTAATGGGATGATAAAGCCTGAATTGGTAGAATATGGCGGTAACCTTATTTTGTATAACAATTCTGGACGAATATCAGAAGATGTTGGCGGTAAACTGTTATTATTAAGCAGTAAGGCTTCCACTGATTTACTACGATTTGATTCCGGTACAAGTTTTTCTGCTCCGAAAATTTCTCACATTGCAGGTCAGATAGCAAATAGGTATCCTCAGCGTTCTGCAAATTATATAAAGAATATGCTTTTATCTGGAGCCAATTATCCATTTATTCCTGATGACAATTTTTATGGATCAAAAGAAGGTAAGGCTTTAAGTGATCATCTGAATGTCTCAGGTTTTGGTGTTCCGTCACTTGAAAGAGCAATTAATTCTTTCGATAATAGAGTCGTTTTGTTTGATGAAAGTACTCTCCAGTTGAATAAAGTTAAAGTATACCAAATTCAAATTCCTGAAGATGACTTTAATTCAACTGGGAATAAAAGAATTATATCGACTCTTACTTTTACTCCGGAAACAAGATTAACCAGGGGGGATTCATATTTAGGAAACAGAATGAAACTTTATCTTTTTCATTCCATAAATCCGCAAGTACTTGTTGAATCTTTTGGTGTTGTCGAATCGAATGAAGATGAAATACTTCCAGAGAATGTAAAGCGTTGTAAAATAGAGATGTTTCCCGGTATCTCAAAATGTGATAAAGGATGTCATCAAAAATATTGGGTAAATTTTAAGAAAAAAAACATCGTTTCTCCAATATCATTGGTTCTTATTAATAATAAATGGATGAATGATGAAAATACGCAAATAAACTATTGTCTTTCTGTTGTATTTGAGCATGAAACAAATATAAATTTATATAATAAGATTAGAGCGAATATACAGACCAGAGCAAGAGTACGATAATATACAAACCAATTATAGAATATTAGGATATTGGAATATGATATCATGAACAAAGAGAGCGCCCCTACTCAGCTTATCCTCTACACCACGCCCGATGGAGACGTGAAAGTTGATACCGTCCTTCGGGATGAAACAATCTGGTTAACTCAGAAGAACATGGCGGATTTATTTGATGTAAACGTACCAGCGGTCTCAAAGCACTTGAGTAACATATATGAAGAAGGCGAGCTGAACTATGAAGCAACTGTTTCCAAAATGGAAACAGTTCAACAGGAAGGAACACGCCAGGTCGCGCGTGAAAAGGAATATTACAACCTTGATGCGATAATCGCGGTCGGGTATCGGGTAAACTCAAAACGGGCAACGCAGTTCCGTATCTGGGCAACCAATATCCTGAAAGAATACATCATAAAGGGTTATGCCATGGACGATGAGCGTCTAAAAAAGGCGGATACCTGGGATTATTTTGACGAATGGCTTGAGCGCATACGTGATATCCGTGCGTCTGAAAAACGATTCTACCAGAAAATACGGGATATCTACACAACCGCCGTCGATTACGATAAAACCTCCGAACAGGCTCAGGAGTTTTTCAAAAAAGTACAGAACAAGATGCTCTGGGCAATAACCGGAAAAACAGCGGCCGAGCTGATAGAATCCAGGAGTGATTCGAAAGTCCCCAACATGGGATTAACCGCATGGAAAGGGTCAATCGTACGCAAACACGATGTCGCTATCGCGAAAAATTATCTGAACACTGACGAGATAAAAGAACTGAATCAGATCGTAGTTATGTATCTTGATTATGCGGAGTTGCAGGCTAAGCAGCGAAAAACCGTCACGATGGAACAGTGGTCTGAAAAGCTTGATGCGTTTTTAAAATTCAACGAACAGGAACTTTTAACCCACGCGGGAAAAATAAAAGCAGAAGTGGCCAAAAAAATCGCCGAAGACCGGTACGAAGAATATGATCAAACACGAAAACGGGACGAAGCCTTGGCGGCGGATGAGGAAGACCTAAAAGAGATAGAGGAAATACAAAAACGACTGATGAGAAGTCGAGAAAATTGTGACCACAGATAAGCACGGATTAACACAGATATATAGAAGTAGAATCATTGCGGGAACATCAGTGTTCATCAGCGTCCATCGGTGGTTAATTAATAAAGAATCATGTGCGGAGGAATTATGACCACAGAAAAACATGTAATAGCATCGATTGATGAAATTACTGAAAAGGTAATTGCATGTGCCTTTACCGTTTCGAATATTCTTGGGTCTGGTTTTTTGGAAAAAGTATATGAAAATGCCATGATAATTGAATTGAAGAGCAATGGATTGTCCGTAGAACCGCAGAAGCCGTTAAAGGTGGTCTATAAGGAGCAATTCGTTGGAGAGTACTATGCGGATTTATTTGTCGAAGAAAAAGTAATTGTTGAGCTAAAGGCGGTAAAACAAATTGATAACAGCCATAAAGCGCAAATTATTAATTACCTCAAGGCTTGTAATATACGATATGGATTACTATTGAATTTTGGTAATCCCAAAGTCGAAATCAAAAGGATTGCAAATGGATATTAATCATAAAAAGAAATCGGTGTTTACTTTATAAAGAATTATTTAAGAGGGAACAATGACTACAGAACAACACGGATTAACACAGATATTTAGAAGTAAAGCCATTGCGAGAACATCCGTGTTCATCGGCGTTCATCCGTGGTTAATTATTTTTCCCGTGGAGGTTCCGGTATGAACGAAGCGGAAACAAGGGCAGAACTGATTGATGTGGCATTGCAAAAAGCCGGATGGGGCGAAGTACCAGAATCCCGTGTACGCCGAGAATATCCGATAACGGCCGGTCGCATACAGGCAGGCGGCGTCCGGTCAAAACAGCTTAAGGCCGATTATCTGCTTATCTATCGAGGACGCAATCTTGCGATAATCGAAGCAAAAAGTATAAAAAAAGAAATTGGCGAAGGCGTTGCACAGGCTAAAGTGTACGCGGCAAAAATGGCGCTCAATTATACCTATGCGGCAAACGGAAGCGATATATACGCGATAAATATGAAAACGGGCAAAGAAGGTCTTGTAGGCTCTTTCCCCACTCCGGACCAACTCTGGTCAGCGGTGTTCGCAGAGCAGAACCAGTGGCGCGATCTATTCAATGCGGTTCCCTTTGAAGATGTTGGCGGCACAAAAGGCGCGCGGTATTATCAGGAGATCGCGGTCAATAAAACAATGGATGCGATCGCAAACGGTAAAGAAAGGATGTTGTTAACGCTTGCGACAGGAACGGGAAAAACCTTCATAGCGTTTCAGATCGCATGGAAACTGTTTCAAACACGATGGAATCTAAAGCGTGACGGATCCCGTCGCCCGAGAATACTGTTTCTTGCGGATCGTAATATTCTGGCAAATCAGGCATATAATGCCTTTTCGGCTTTTCCCGAAGACGCCCTCGTCCGCATCACACCGGGTGAAATAAAGAAAAAAGGGAAAGTTCCTACAAACGGAAGCATCTTCTTTACAATATTCCAGTCATTCATGACCGAAGTACGCCCGGAAAAAGATACGCGCAAACAAAAAGAAGCAGCAGACGACATGCTTGTCGCGGAAACACCGGCAAGTGATGCGGTATCGTACAACTTCGGAGAATACCCTTCCGATTATTTTGATTTCATCATAATAGATGAGTGTCATCGCGGTGGTGCGAACGATGAAAGCAACTGGCGCGCGATTCTCGACTATTTCAAACCGGCGGTACAGCTGGGACTCACCGCAACACCGAAAAGAAAAGACAACGTAGACACCTATAGATATTTCGGCGAGCCTATCTATATCTATTCTCTCAAGGAGGGAATCAACGACGGATTCCTAACGCCGTTCAAGGTAAAGCGGATTTCAACAACGATCGATAAATACATTTATACCTCGGATGATACGGTTCTTCGCGGAGAGATTGACCCCCAAAAAGAATACAGCGAAGCGGAGTTCAACAAAATAATTGAAATAAAAGAACGGGAGAAAAAACGCGTAGAAATACTACTCTCCGAAATAAGAGAAAACGATAAAACAATCGTCTTCTGTGCTTCGCAGCTACACGCTGCGGCAGTGCGGGATCTGATCAACCAGCTGAAAAAAAATCCAAACCCCGATTATTGTGCGCGCGTCACCGCGGACGACGGATCAATCGGTGAGCAGTATCTGCGCGAGTTCCAGGATAATGAGAAAACTATACCGACGATATTGACAACATCCCAGAAGCTCTCCACCGGTGTCGATGCGCGTAACGTACGTAACATCGTACTGCTCCGTCCCGTTGAAACAATGATTGAATTCAAACAGATCATCGGTCGGGGAACGCGGGTCTTTGAAGGAAAAGATTATTTTACGATATATGATTATGTTGATGCGTATCAGCATTTTCTCGATCCGGAATGGGACGGAGACCCTGTAGAGGACGAACCGTGTACGGTGTGCGGAAAATCGCCCTGCACCTGTCCGCTCGAACCTCCGAAACTTTGTCCAAAATGCGGAAAGCGCCCCTGTGTCTGCGAAAAAGAACCAAAAGAACCATGTAAAGTCTGCGGACAGCGTCCCTGTATTTGTGCAAAAAAAGATAAAATAAAAGTGAAATTGGCGGACGGAAAAGAGCGCGAAATAAAACACATGATCGCCACATCGTTTTGGAGTGCAGACGGAAAACCCGTATCAGCGGCGGAGTTTATGAACAGTCTATTTGGAAAGCTGCCGGAATTCTTCAAAGATGAAAACGAACTGCGTGAAATTTGGTCAGACCCCGCTACACGAAAAAACCTTCTTGAGAAAATGGAAGAATCGGGTTTTAGCAGAAATGATCTCTCAACTCTTCAAACGCTTATCGATGCTGAAAAAAGCGATCTGTTTGATGTTTTGGAATATATTGCTTATACGAAAAAACCAATTACGCGAGAATCCAGAGTAGCTGCTGCAAAAAATGATATTTTGAATGGAATGGATGATAAACAGATGGAGTTCATAGAATTTGTATTGTCCAAGTATATTGAAAGCGGAGAGGAAGTACTTGATCAAGAGAAACTTCCGAGTCTTCTTGTGCTTAAATACTTTGCGATAAATGACGCTATGGAGATTCTCGGAGGTGTCGATATCGTTAAACAGAACTTTATTTCATTTCAAAAGTATCTCTATTCAAATCATGTGGCGTGAATATTGGAATAGTTTTGATAAAACATACTGACCCTATATGCAAATGAAACACTGGATAGTAAGCTACTATTGCGGCGATCAGAACGATTTATTATGATGTCAAGATAAAGGTCTTCGATAGCTAGAGATATGCGTCAATGAGATTTGGTTTTTGTAAAAAGATGATAGTATATTGATTACTGCGAGGTTTGACGATGTCGTTAATGTTCAATTTGCTTCTTAAGTCATTGAATGTTGATCTTACTGATGTCCGCTATCTTCGTCACAAAGACAATCGCTCGGAAAAAGGCCATACAATTTATGAATTATGGCGCGATGATCCCCATCTCTTTAATCAATACCAGAAATTACAGAACTTCAATAATCAGGCGAAACTTGACGCGAAATATTGGGCTGCGTTCATTGGTACACCTGCAGACGAAACAATGTTTGTAGGTTTGTATCAGGTCAAAAATAGAACAATTCTCGATCATGACATGCCGAAGCCTCACATGGACGGAATTGATACTGCCGGAAGTTGTGACGAATATGAACTCGTTCTGATGGATGAACTATCCGATATGACAGGTCGTCTATTCATTGACTGGGGGCCCGGGGATAGAGCATGGATACAAAGAGCCGATAATCAGGACAAACCAATTTTCGAGTTGCGTACGGCTTTTATAGAACCCAATTTTCCCGGATATCTTCATTTTATCGAACCTCTTTCAAAAATGAGCGCCCTCCCCCGCACTTGGATCACAGCATTGGAATCAATTCGGGGAATATATCTTCTCACATGTCCTAAAACAAAAGAGCAGTATGTCGGCTCCGCAACGGGCGAAAGCGGGTTCTGGGGTAGATGGCAGAATTATATCAGCAATGGTCACGGTGGGGATATCGCCCTAAAAAGTCGCGAGCTCAGTGATTATCAGGTTTCAATCCTTGAAGTCGCCGGTTCAATAAACACTGTAGAAGAAATAATCGCAATGGAAACCCGATGGAAGATTAAACTCCAAAGTCGCGAAATGGGACTCAATCGAAATTAGTCATTAATTGTTTTATATCACGGATGCGAATTTCCCGATTTGTTACGATCATTAATACTAGTAGTCTTACATTTTGATGACGTATGATGAAACGATTAAATTGAAATAGCACGTTTCAGTTTCTTCATCTCCTCAAGATTGTGAGCATTTGTAAGCTAATTATCTTTTCATGTCACGTACCGTCCTACAACGCACCATCAATTACCTTACATTTTATATTTGACATTAAATAATCGTATTGAGCTTCCCCCGATAAAGAGGACACGAAGTTAAGCCAAAATTACGATAATAAGGCTAACAGAGGTCAAGATGAAGACGAGAAGAAAGTACGATGAGCAATTTAAGCGGGATGCGGTTAATCTATTGGCAGGCAGCAATAGAACCCTTTCCCAAGTTGCGGCAGATCTCGGAATTACGTACGATTTGCTTTCCCGGTGGAGAAAAGAATTTAATGAGACGAGAAAGCAATCATTTACAGGCAACGGGAATACTCGGGACGAGGAAATGGCTCGACTCCGTAAAGAAATTGCGGAAGTGAAGATGGAGAGAGACATCTTAAAAAAAGCAGTAGCCATCTTTTCAGTACACGAGAAATGAAATATCAATTCCTCAAAGATAACAGCGGTGAGTTTCCCGTGAAAAAGATGGCTGAAGTTTTGAATGTTTCGAAAAGCCGCTATTATTCTTGGCTCAAAGATCCTTTCGTAAAAGAAAGGAAGAACCACAATCTTGAATGTAGTATCGAAAGAATCTTTGAAACCCATAGAGGATTATATGGGTGTCCTCGGATTCTCGCAGTGCTCAAGGACGAAGGAATTATTTGTGGTCATAACAGAGTGGAGAAAATCATGAGAAAGAAAGGGCTTAAAGCCCGTGTAAAGAGACGATTCATTAAAACAACTGACTCAAATCACGATTACCCAATCGCACAGAATATTGTGAATCGCAACTTTAAGGTTTATAGCCCTGATAAAATATATGTAAGCGATATCACATATGTTTGGACTTTTGAAGGATGGCTGTATCTTTGTGCCGTGATTGATTTGTTTTCAAGACGTGTTGTGGGCTACTCGATGAGCGACAAGATAGACACCGTTCTTGTATCAGATGCACTCAAGATGGCGTTATTGACTCGTAAGCCGGAAAACGGACTGATATTTCATTCTGATCGCGGATCACAGTATGCATCATATGAATTTCGAGATCTTTTAACAAAACATGGAATAGTGCAAAGCATGAGCCGCAAAGGTAATTGCTGGGATAACGCATGCGCTGAAAGTTTTTTCTCAACTCTGAAAATAGAAGAGGTGTACCGTAATAATTATCGCACAAGGAAAGAAGCAAGACTTTCAATTTTTGAATACATAACAGTGTTCTATAACAGGTATAGAAAGCATTCTTTCCTTGACTGCATGAGTCCTGCAAAATATGAATTAAATTGGTTTAGAAATATTGCTTAACATCCTGTCCGTGAAACCGGGGGAAGCTCATATTATATGTTAAGCGACACAACACTAATTAATCGACGGTAATCACATGGCTTTAATCAAGTGTAAAGAATGCAATACAACGGTTTCCGATAAAGCAGATACATGTCCTAAATGCGGTTGCCCAATACATAACAAACACAAATTTTCAACAAAACGTACACTAGCTATGGTCGCTGGGGCATCACTTATTTTCATACTTATAGTAATGCTGTATGCGCTCAATTTATTAAATACAACAAATCCGCCAACATATGTTCCAGGTACGGAATTACAGATTTACGAAGATAATCATCTTAAACTCAATCCCAACCAAAGTTACTCCATTCAACTCGACATTACTCAAAAGGGAACATTAAATCGATCGTGTAAAAAATAGTTCGCAATTTGGTAAAGGGAGCCATCGTAATCCCGAGATAAAACAACCAAATTCTATGACGGAGAAAAACGATGGCTCAGAACAAAAGTACCGAATACTTCAAAAAAATG
>Ga0209373_10002562_pt1 | contig 18010 bp, 12 predicted proteins | sample Higcelweek5metaG_FD_187173 | JGI IMG/M metagenome (GOLD analysis project Ga0209373, IMG submission 187173) | Freshwater pond sediment microbial communities from the University of Edinburgh, under environmental carbon perturbations - High... | ecosystem: Environmental > Aquatic > Freshwater >... | reverse complement strand
TAGGTGTTTTCTCGGCTTATTGCTAACTAGTTTATATGCTGACAAAAAGTGTGTTTATACATGAAAAAGGCACGTGTAAGCACACTTTTTATCAGGAATATATTACAAAGATAATCATTGTTTTATTATGACAAAATATTCGCAATTATCATTTCTTTTCACCAAACTTGTCATCAAATGAACTTTGGTTTCGTTGCAAACTCTTTGATTTTTTTTTCTGTCCAATTCTCTTCAAGGTATTGGATAATTTTCTTTAAGTTTTCAACAGCTTCTTATGACCAAAAACCTTAGAGATATTTTTCATATTGCTTCTTAATGTCAGAATGGGTATAAACTTTATTTTCTGAAAGATCTTGTAATCCTTTTTCAATTGAGCTGCGTTCTGCTTGGCTTATTTCTGTCCACCAATCAGAATTCTCAGCAATACTTAAAAGTTTATCAATCATTTGAGTGTCGCGTAGATTCATGATCCACTCTATTATCTGATATTTCTTGGAATAGATGTCCATTTTAGTTCTTTTTACAAAAATACAAAAGTCTATTAGACTAAATGGTGTCTCAAATCAAAATAATTCTTTTTGCCCCACATTCATATTTATGATTATTATCATATTATAGGTATTTAAAACATCTTTTTAAACATAAAACCTTTAATTGTCGATTTTTACTATTAATTTCGCACAATAATTTTAAAACAAATCTTGTAAAAATGGACGAAAAACTATTTCAGGAATTTCCTCCGATACCCACACAAGCTTGGGAGGAAGTCATTCAAAAAGATTTAAAAGGCGCCGATTATGATAAAAAGCTTATCTGGAAAACTCCAGAAGGTTTTTCGGTAAGACCTTATTATCGTAGTGAAGATCTGGAGAAACTTAGCTATCTGCAGTCTAATCCAGGAGAATTCCCTTATGTTAGAGGCACAAAGTCCGACACAAACTGGGAAATTCGTCAGGATATAGTTGTCGAAGATGTAAAATCAGCAAACCAACTGGCAATTAAACTTGTCGCCGCTGGCGTAACTTCTCTGGGATTGGTTATCTGCAAAGATTTATCGTACAAAGAATTTTCTGCTTTGCTTGATAAGATTAATCCAGAAAGAACTGCAATAAACTTTATTTCGGACAAATTGAGCGGAAAATTTGTAGAAATGTTGGCAGCTTATGCTTCCGAAAAAGGCTATGATTTTTCAAAAATATACGGATCAAATGATTTTGATTCACTCGGATACATGTTGTTGACTGGCAATTCTTATTGCGGAGATACAAATTGTAAATGTGCCGAGAATATGCTGATTTCGGTTGGTAATAAATTGCCGAAATTTAGGTTAGTAACTGTAAATGCAAAGCATTTTCATAATGCTGGAGGTTCTGCTGTTCAGGAATTGGGATACGGACTTGCCATGGGTGCAGAATATTTGCGTAAGTTCGGCGAAAGTCAACTAAGCATCGATGATGTTTGTTCAAAAATCAGATTTAATTTTGCCGTTGGTTCGAATTATTTCTTCGAAATAGCAAAAATTAGAGCCGCCAAATTCTTGTGGGCAAAAATTGTGGAAGCAAACCAGCCAAAAAGTAACGAGTCGGCAAAAATCAATATTCATTGCGAAACATCACGTTGGAACAAAACCGTTTATGACCCTTATGTTAACATGTTAAGAGTCACAACCGAAGCAATGTCAGCAGTTTTAGGCGGTGCCGATTCTTTGAGCGTTTTACCGTTCGACGAAGCATTTGCAGTTCCATCTGAGTTCTCGCTAAGAGTTGCCCGCAATGTTCAGTTGATTATCAAGGAAGAAGCTCATTTTGATAAAGTTGTTGATCCAGGAGCTGGCTCATACTACATCGAAAATCTGACAAATTCAATTATCGAAAAAGCTTGGGAGTTGTTCCTTTCAGTTGAGGAAAAAGGCGGATTTATCGAAGCATTAAAAGCTGGTATTATTCAAAATGCAATCGAAGAAACAGCAAAAACCAGAAACAGCAATGTTGCTACCAGACGCGAAATTTTACTGGGAACAAATCAGTATCCTAATTTTAACGAGTTAAGGCCAGAAATTAGTTTTAATCCCGAAGCCGTTGCCGGAGTTACAGCGTTTAAACCACTAAAATTGTATCGCGGATCCGAGGAATTTGAAAAACTTCGTTTGGCTACAGACAAGTTCTCGAAACGCCCAGTAGCATTTATGCTTACAATCGGAAATCTGAATTTCAGGAAAGCAAGAGCACAATTTAGCTGTAACTTTTTTGCATGTGCAGGTTTTGAGGTTATTGACAACAATGGTTTTGATAACATAAATGATGGTTTGAAGGAAGCAAAAAACCGAAAAGCTGATATTATTGTACTTTGCAGCTCTGACGAAGAGTATGAAACTCTTGCAGTTGAAGCATTGGAAAAAATCAGCGGAAAAATTCTGGTAATTGCCGGAAGTCCTGCATGCAAAGCCGATCTCGAAACAAAAGGAATTAGAAATTTCATTCATGTAAGATCAAATGTTCTCGAAGATTTGAAATATTATCAGAAACTGCTGGGTATAAATTAAAAAACTTGACACATGAAACCGAATTATAAAAATTTAAATATAAAAACGAAACCTGTAGTCGGAAGCATTGCTAAGGAATTACAGGAGAAAAACTGGGTGACTGCTGAGCAAATTCCGGTAAAGAAAGTTTATACCGAAGCCGATTTGCTAAATATGGAACATTTGAATTACGCAGCAGGCTTACCTCCATTTTTTCGCGGTCCATATTCTACAATGTACGTAATGCAACCTTGGACAGTACGTCAGTATGCTGGGTTTTCGACTGCCGAAGAGTCAAATGCTTTTTATCGTCGCAACCTTGCTGCAGGTCAAAAAGGCCTTTCGGTAGCGTTCGACCTTGCTACACACCGTGGATATGATTCAGATCATCCAAGAGTTGTTGGTGATGTAGGAAAAGCTGGTGTTGCTGTGGATTCTGTTTTGGATATGAAAATACTTTTTGATCAGATTCCACTAAACAAAATGTCAGTTTCTATGACCATGAACGGCGCTGTTTTGCCAGTTTTAGCATTTTATATTGTTGCAGCAATGGAACAGGGCGCAAAACTTGAAGAACTTGCCGGAACTATCCAAAATGATATTCTTAAGGAATTCATGGTTAGAAATACTTACATTTATCCTCCAGAATTCTCAATGAAGATTATCGGTGATATTTTTGAATTTACATCTCAAAAAATGCCAAAGTTTAACTCAATATCAATTTCTGGTTATCACATGCAAGAAGCAGGAGCAACCAACGATATTGAGTTAGCTTATACACTTGCCGATGGACTTGAATATTTAAGAACAGGTATTCGTGCAGGACTCGATATAGATGCTTTTGCTCCGCGCTTATCTTTCTTCTGGGCATTAGGCATGAACCATTTTATGGAAATTGCAAAAATGCGTGCAGCAAGATTGTTATGGGCAAAGATGGTTAAGCAATTCAATCCAAAGAATCCTAAATCATTGGCATTAAGAACCCATACACAAACTTCGGGATGGTCACTTACCGAGCAGGACCCATTCAACAATATTGCCAGAACCTGTATTGAGGCTATGGGCGCAGCACTCGGACACACTCAGTCATTACACACAAATGCACTCGACGAAGCAATTGCTTTGCCAACCGATTTTTCTGCCCGCATTGCACGTAATACACAGATTTACATTCAGGAAGAAACCAATATTTGCAAGCAGGTTGACCCATGGGCAGGTTCTTATTATGTTGAGTCGCTTACACATGAAATTGCTCATAAGGCATGGAAGTTAATCGAAGAAGTTGAAAGTTTGGGTGGTATGGCAAAAGCTGTTGAATCGGGTATTCCTAAAATGAGAATCGAAGAAGCTGCAGCACGTACACAAGCGAGAATCGACAGCGGACAACAAACAATTGTAGGTACAAACAAATATCGTCTCGACAAACAGGATCCAATCGATATCCTCGACGTCGACAATACAGCAGTTAGAGATTCACAAATTAAAAGGTTACAAAAACTCAGAGCAGAAAGAAACGAAGCCGAATGTCAGGCAGCTTTGGCAGCAATTACGAAATGTGCCGAAACAGGACAGGGAAATTTACTTGAGCTAGCAATAGATGCAGCAAAGAAAAGAGCAAGTCTTGGTGAAATTTCTGATGCATGTGAAAAAGTAGCAGGGAGGTATAAAGCAGTGATAAGAACAATATCAGGAGTTTACTCCTCAGAATCGAAAAATGATCCCGATTTTGAAAATGCACGGGAACTATGTAGAAAATTTGCTGAAAAGGAAGGCCGTCAGCCACGTATTATGATCGCAAAAATGGGTCAGGATGGACACGACCGTGGGGCAAAAGTTGTATCAACAGGATATGCTGATGTTGGGTTCGACGTAGATATGGGTCCACTGTTTCAGACACCAGAAGAAGCCGCAAAACAAGCTGTCGAAAATGATGTTCACATTTTAGGCGTTTCTTCATTGGCAGCAGGTCACAAAACTCTGGTTCCATCAGTAATTGCAGAACTTAAAAAGTTAGGCAGAGAAGACATTCTGGTTATTGCCGGTGGTGTTATTCCATCTCAGGACTATCAGTTCCTATATGATTCAGGTGTTGCTGCTATCTTTGGCCCAGGAACATCCGTTTCTAAAGCTGCTGTGCAGATTTTGGAATTGCTTTTGGAAGACTAATAAAATATCAAATAAAAAAAAGAATCTTTGACAGCAAACGCTGCAGAGGTTCTTTTTTTTATGATTGATAAGATTGAAAAGATTGAGGGGATTGATTAATTTAGTAGTAATTAATCAATCCCCTCAATCTTTTCAATCCCCTCAATCTGTCCCTGAGCTTGCCGAAGGGCAATCCCATCAATCATCAATTAATCAATCCCCTCAATCCCCTCAATCTTTCAATCCCCTCAATCCCCTCAATCCTTACTAGCATTTTTCCTCATATTCGAAAGAATTTTGCACAATTCCAAGCTTTCAGCATGAAGATTAATAACGAAGTCGTTGGTTAATAGTTTTGATGATATAAGTAGATCTAGCCACAATTCGCTTTCGTCAGCTTCTTCAACAGAAATAGAAAGCTTAGAATAAAACTCTTTTTTTGACCGTCCGCGAAGCGCCGCTCTGTAATTTGCATATTGTGAAGTGCCAGATTTTGTCAGTTGGTAGTTAATTATTTTCCCCTTTTTTGTGTCAGGAATCATTTCAGAAAGCTCGAGGATGTTCAGTGAAAAGTTTCTCAAACGCTCGCGTATTTTTATTTTATACTCAAGCCAACTCTGTTCGTCCATAAATAAAACCAGTGATTAAAACTAATGAAACAATAAAAGAAACCAAAAATCTCCATTTATCAATCCCCACAACCATCAATTAATCAATCCCCTCAATCCCCCCAATCTCATCAATCCCATCAATCTTTTCAATCCCCTCAATCTTCCCAATCCCCTCAATCTTTCAATCCCCTCAATCTTCCCAATCCCCTCAATCTTTCAATCCCCTCAATCTTCTCAATCCCCTCAATCTTTCAATCCCCTCAATCTTCTCAATCCCCTCAATCTTCTCAATCCCCTCAATCTTCTCAATCCCCTCAATCTCATCAATCCCCTCAATCCTACTTCTCCTTAATCAAATAAATATAAGCTGGGAAATGGTCACTGTAGCCACCCATGTATGTGTTGCCAACGTATGTGCGAAATGGATAGCCTTTAAAACGGCCTTCGCTTTGCATTAGGAATGGTTTGTTAAAAATGCCTGCTTGGTAAAATCTGTATGATGTTTTATCCTTTTCAAGAAAAGACGGAGTCATAATAATCTGGTCAAAGAGGTTCCATTTATCTTGATATGCCAATGATCCTATTCCTTTTTTGTATAGTTCTTCCATAGGGTTATAAAGAATAGGAGCTATTGCTTCTTCTTTCACTCCAGCAGTTTTTAGATGTTTTTTTACACTTGCATCAATTGGGTCATCGTTTAGGTCACCCATGACTATGATTTTAGCATTTGGATTTATCGCCGAAACAGAATCAATGATATGTCTTGTAACTTCAGCAGCAGCTGCACGTTTAGGAGCACTTCTTTTTTCTCCACCACGACGCGAAGGCCAATGTAGAATAATAAAATGCATTTCTTCTCCATCAAACATTCCACTTACAATCAGCTGGTCGCGAGTTCTAAAATCTGGATCGTCGGGAGTGCGAACAACGTGCATAGCAGTATGTGTAACAGTAAAATACTCTGGGCGGTACAACAATGCACAATCAACACCTCTGTAGTCGGAGCCGTCAAAATGAACTATTTGATAATTATATTTTTTTATCGACGGAGCATTAACGAGGTCTTTCAAAACGGTCATATTTTCAATCTCGCTTAATCCGATTATTGCTGGAGGAGTACCAGTAACATCAGCTCCAATCTGAACAAAAACAGATGCCATCGTTTCCATTTTTGCAAAATACTTTTCAGTATTCCATTTTTTCTCGGTGTTAGGAGCAAATTCTAGGTCGTTAGCTCCTGGAATCGTGTCAAAGAGATTCTCAATATTGTAAAATGCGACACATCCGACTTTGTATTCTTTTTCGTTCTGTGCCGAAATGAGATTTGAAAATAAAAAACAAATCAGCGAAATCAATAATATCTTTTTCATAAAAAGGGTTTTAAAAGTTGTTGCTAAGATAATCAAAAATCAGACCTTCCTTAATTGAATAATTTGATTGAATAAAATTTTGTACATTCAACCGATTTAAAAAGTGCAAAGTTATAACTGAGGCTACAGGAATCATTTTTACTCGTATAATATCCATTCCCGGCATCACAGTTCTCTGTTGTTCGTTAAGACCTAACAGCAATTTATGGATTTTTTCAAACTCATAAATGCAAATAGTATTACTTGCGTTGTTTTCTGTAATATATGGTTCGTTACAATTATACTTGATAAGACTTGCAAAAGTTTCGAAAGATCCTGAGGAGCCAATAAGGCAATTTGGCTTGTATTCATCACATTTTTTAAAAAGTTCGCCAGTTTCCGTATCAAGGACAGTAATAATATTTTGTATGTCTGTGTCGGTTAATGGATCTGAAAACCCAAACCTAGAAATTAGCCGTGCTACACCTATATTATAACTTTCCTTCCAGATTATACCTTTTATATTGCAAATTATAAATTCGATACTACCTCCTCCAATATCAATAATCAATACTGGATTTTCGTCTAGTTTTACTGCATTTTTTACCCCATACCATGCAAGTTCTGCTTCTTTTTGCCCGTCTATCACATTAATGTTGATGCCAGTTGAAGATTGAATTGCATGAACAATTTCATTTCGGTTTGCTGCACTTCTAATTCCACTGGTAGCAGTTACAACAAGGTGCTGAGGTTTGTAAAAATCAATAGTTGTTTTGTAATTTTTGAGAACGCTAATAAGACCTTTTACAGATTCTGTTGAAATTATATTACCGTGAAAGTCTTTATTTATAAGAGTAATCGCTTGTTTTTCTTTGTGGATAAATCCTGGATTATTGCCTACGGAATATTCTGCAACCAGCAGATTGCAAGTGTTCGTTCCAATATCAATCGAGGCAATTTTCATAACGAAAAACGATGTTTTTTAATAAACGAATCACAAGTTCCAAGCTCCAAATAAACACAGCCCCCATTGGAACTTGTTTTTTGTTATTTGGAACTTAACTTTAGTTTTTATATCTAAACCACTTCCACAATTCCTTATAGGTAACTTTTTTGCCGTACATCAGAATTCCGACGCGATAAATTTTTGCAGCAAACCAAGTCATAAATATAAATGTTCCTATTAATAAAGTTACAGAAATTGCTTTGTCAATAAATGGAACTTCATAAGGAATTCTAGCCATCATTACAATGGGCGACGTAAATGGAATTAACGAAAACCAATACGCTAGTGACCCATTGGGGTTTTTCATTGCCGACATCATTACGAATAGCCCCAAAACCAATGGCAGTGTAATTGGTAACATAAATTGTTGTGTATCGGCTTCGTTATCAACGGCAGAGCCAATTGCAGCAAACATGGCAGCGTATAAAAGGTAACCACCGAGGAAATAAATAATGAAATAAACAATAATTTCGACAAAATTTATCGAATAAATTGATTGAAATGCTTTTTCAAATTTCATCGCCTGTTCGTCTGGAACAACTCCAGAATTGTCTAGCTGAGACCCAACACTCATTGTTTGAGGAGCCATTTGACTTGGATTATAATCTTTGAGTACAATTGATTGAGCAACCGTTACGATGCCACCAGTTAAAACTACCCATAATAAAAATTGTGTCAACCCGACTAGAGCAATACCGATTACTTTTCCCATCATCAACTCAAAAGGCTTAACAGAAGAAACAATCACTTCGATAATTCTGCTTGTTTTTTCCTCAATAACACCTCTCATTACCTGAGAACCATACATGAAAACAAACATGTAAATGAGAAATCCACAGATATAACCCAAAACCATGTTAACTTCGGCGAAAGATTCCTGTTCACTACCATCTTCTCCTAAACTTGATGTTACAACATTAATGTTTGAATTTACAACTGAAAGAACGCTATCAACAGCCGACTCTTTAAGTCCAAATTCATCCATAAGCATCTGAAGTCTAACATATTCTGTTTGTTTTTCGACCAGATTTGCTATGTGCATGTTTAAGCCAACATTCGGACTATTATATGAATAAACAACAACTTCTCCATTTTTTGATTGTGTCGCAGTATGTGGGATGTACAGCAATGCGTAATAATCAGATTCTTTAAGATCTGCTTTAGCCTTTGTAAGATCATAACTTACTGTGGCGGCATCGTAATAGCTCCCAGAAACATTAGTAAACTCTATATATTTTGTGTCTTTTAGCACGTCGATATAAACTGCAGTCTCATCAATTACAGCAATTTTTTTAAACTCATCGTCTTCCATCTGCATAAGAATTGCAGGAGTTATCATTAGGGCTGCAAACAGAATCGGACCCAGAATCGTCATTATGATAAATGATTTCTTCTTTACTCTGGTTGTATATTCGCGTTTTATTATTAATCCTATCTTGCTCATAGTCAATTAGTTTTGTTCTGTTATTGCATTTGTGTCTCCTACCACCTTGATGAAAATATCGTTCATTCCTGGTAAATGTTTTTGGAATGTAGTAATCGTGCCGAAATTTGTCATTCGGGTTATTAAATCATTGCCACCCATTTCTTTGTTCAAAACTTCAACTTTTATTTTTCCTCCTCCGTTTGTTTCGTTGATTTCAATAATTTTATAATCAGAGGTTAGTGTTGTTCCGAGTTTGTTAAAATATCCACTGTAATTTATTTCGTAAATATCAGAAGCATAAGTCTTCCTTATAGAATCAATACTTCCATCAAGAATTTTCTTCGATTTGTTTATTAAAGCTATATAATCGCAAATTTCCTCAACAGAACTCATATTATGAGTCGAAAAAATAATAGTCGATCCGTTTTTCTTTAATTCAAGAATTTCTTCTTTAAGCATATTGGCATTTATTGGGTCGAAACCACTAAATGGTTCATCAAAAATCAGTAATCGTGGCTTGTGTAAAACAGTAATAATAAACTGAACTTTTTGTTGCATCCCTTTCGAAAGTTCTTCAACTTTTTTGTCCCACCAATTCTGAATTTCGAACTTTTCGAACCATAATTTTAATCCTATCAGTGCGTCATTTTTCGACATTCCTTTTAATTGGCAGAGATATAAAGCTTGTTCTCCGACTTTCATCTTTTTATAAAGACCTCGCTCTTCGGGCAAATATCCAATATCTGCAATGTGTTTTGAACATAGCTTCTCGCCGTTTATGTAAACTTGTCCTTTGTCGGGAGCAGTAATTTGATTTATGATGCGGATAAGTGTTGTTTTTCCTGCACCATTTGGGCCTAATAATCCAAAAATGCTGCCTTGCGGAACCTCTATAGAAACGTCGTCCAAAGCTAGATGGTTTGCGAATTTCTTCTCAATATTTTCGGCAACTAAACTGTAAGTATTCATTATGTCAAGTATTTCTGATGTGATAAAACTACAAATTAATTTATCACAGTCAATTATTATTTTATTAAAATTCTAACGGCCTTCCACTTCAAGGACTCGGGTGAATTTCTTCATAATTTTTAAAACGGCGAAAATCACAAACCCAAGGCTGAAAATAATTATCCAAGCGAGGTCAAGATAAAACTCTCCGTCAACGATTAAATATCCAATAACTCGGAATGCTGTCATTATCATAATCAGATTGAAAAACCCGTTATATTCGCGTTTTAATACATTACGAACAGAGAACTCAAGATCTGACTTTCGGTAATTCGAAAATTTTGGAAAGAATGCTGGGGTTTTTTCTGCCCAATCAAAATATGAGTCTCCGAATTTTTTACGAAGAAAACCCTCTTCGGCAAACATAATTCTTTCATAGTAAATCCAGTAAAATGCACAAAAGAACATTGCAAACCAAATATCCATAATCATTAGTACTGGAGCGAGCCACATAAAGAAGTTACCCAAATATAGAGGGTGTCTCACAATTGAATATATACCTGAAGTATTAAGACTTTCGGCAACTTGCCCAGCAGTTGTGTTGCGGCCACTAGTGCCTTTTGGTGTAAATCCTACTGTAAATATTCTGATTCCCAATCCAATAAAACCAATAAATAGGAAAATTAGGTCTAACCACCAGAAATTTACAAAACTGCGTTCGTATGCAAGGTAGATAAACCACGCAAGTCCAGGAACAAAGATTATCAGAGGTAGAAAACTTCTGTATTTAAACAGCCAGTTCCCTTGTTTTTCGATACTTTCCAATAGTGCCATAAACGATAATTGAAATAAATAGCAAAAATATTCTTTTCAGCGGATATTAGTGCAAAGTATTAAGGCATTTTTATAAAACTATGAAATACCATTATTGCTTTTCTGGTAAAGATTTAACGATTTTTTCAACGCTTAAGCCTTCGCCATCGAGTGTAATGTGGGCCTGAGAGTAAAATTCCTCCCTTATTTTCAGCATTTGTTCCACTTTTTCGGGTAGGGTTTCTAAAGTCAAATCTTTTAATAAGGGCCGTTTGGTTTTGGATTTTAATAGTCTCTCACTGAGCGAATCTTTATCCATTTTAATGTAAATACTGAAGCCAGAATTGTTAATGAGCGACATATTATTATTGAAGCATGGTGTTCCTCCACCGCAAGATAAAACAAAATTGTCACTCAGAATAGTTGCCTTTAGTGTGAGTGTTTCGAGTTCTCTAAATTGCATTTCGCCGAATTTTTCAAAAATTCCAGGAATTGTCATTTTATACTTTTCTTCAAGAAGCGTATCGAGGTCTAAAAACTCTAGATTAAGTTCAGAAGCCAGTTTTTTACCTATCACAGACTTCCCACTTCCCATAAATCCAATCAGAAAAATTCTCATATTCGCAATTCGTTGAATTCTTTATGTCTTAAGCATGTGAAACTAAAAACAAGAATTATAGGCAAACCAATTAAAACCCTAAGGTCATTTGAATTCCACTTTCTGGTGGGTTCTTTTTGTCGTCCTCTTCCTTTTTACTTTTTACTTTTGGTTCTGGCTTTTCTTTGCTCGGTTTTTTATCTTGCTTTTCTGGTTTTTTCTCTATCGCGTCTTCTTCATCCGGCACAATCACTTCAAACTCAATATCATCATCCGATTCATTGATAATTTCAAGTGGGATATCAACTTCTACATTTTCGTCAGAGTCTGAAGAATCACTATTGTCTCCGGGTTCTGATTCATCATCTTCATCGTAGCTTCTTTTCGATTCTTTTTCCAATGGTTCTATGAAACTCATTTCTTTTATCTCGAATGTAGACAACCTTTTTCCTCTTGCTTTAATTCCTTTAATTCCGATAAATTCTTCTGCATCAATGAGTTCTGGCTCACGACTTTCGTGTTTGCCACCAAAAACAAGTTTAACTTGTGGGAATTCGTCGTCTGAAATTTCGACCAAATATGATCCAGCTACCTCCGAAATGAAACTCTGTTCTTTTCCAGTTTCATCCATTTCGAAACGCTTGAGATAGAAAAATCCCTGTTCTGCATCAAAATGTATTGCCGTAAATGCTTTTTGTGGATCGTACTTTTCAATTATAATTATGTTTTCTTCGTAATGATTCGAGAGGTCAAAATTTGTCAGTCGGCACAATCCGTCCTTCGAAATAACTATAATCTTGTCGTCGCCAGTAAATTCTCCGATGTATTTACCCCTACTATCAGCATTTAATCTAAATACTTCTTCGTCAAACCAAATTTTGCGACCACCTAAGGTAGAAACGCCCTCTTCTTTCAAAGTGATTTTATGAATATCATTTTTTGCAAGAATGTTTCCCTGAGCATCTCGGCCTTTTATTGCAACATCTTTGAAATCTACTTCAAAAACCAATTTGCGAATTTTTGGTTTCGGTTTCAGATATACTCTGATTACCTCAGCTTCGCCATTTGGATTTGCAGTGAAGTAAATAAGTTTTGACCCTTCGACACCTTTCGAAACATCATATTCTTTGTCGCGGTTTATCCCCGTAACTGCAAAACGCTTGATATAAGAAACACTTGTTCGGCCGTCACGATATGCAACATTGTAAATTGTGCGCTTGTCGTTGCGCTTAAATACATTTACATATAAAATGTCTTTTCCAAAGAATGCTTTATCAGAAACTTTTGCAATGACATATTTCCCATCTTTTCTGAAAACTATAACGTCATCGATATCTGAACAATCGCAAACATACTCATCCTTTTTAAGCCCATATCCAACGAATCCTTCTTTGTAATTCACATAGAGTTTTTCATTTGCAACAGCAACCTGTGCAGTGTCTATAGTGTCAAAATTGCGGATTTCGGTTTTTCGTTCGCGACCTTTACCGTATTTTTCTTTTATATGCTTGTAATATGCAATTGCATAATCTACTAAGTGGTCTAAATTATGCTGTACTTTTTTAATCTCTTCCAGAATTGCAAGAAGTTCTTCTTCTGCTTTTTCTGAGTTGAAACGAAGAATTCGCTTCATTTTTATCTCCAAAAGTTTCAAGATATCTTCTCTTGTAACATCTCGAACTAATTGCAGTTTGTGCTCAATTACTTTGGAATTTATAAATTCTACAGCTTCGTCGGTTGACTTAGAGTTCTCGTACTGTTTTTCCTTGTATATTCTCTTTTCAATAAACCATTTTTCCAACGATTCATTATGCCATTGTTCTTCCAACTCCGACTTCTGAATAAGAAGTTCTTGTCTCAATAATTCGACAGTATTTGCAACAGATAGCTGAAGAATTTCTGTAACCCCAATAAATCTTGGTTTATCTTCTTCAATTACACATGCATAAGTAGGAATCGAAACTTCACATTTTGTAAATGCATATAATGCGTCAATAGTTTTATCCGTAGAAACATTTGGTGGAAGATGAATGATAATCTCAACGTTTTCCGAAGTATTATCGTCAATTTTTTTAATCTGTATTTTTTTCTTATCACTAGCGGCAATAATTGACTCAATTATTGAAGATGTAGTTTCTCCAAATGTGATTTCGCGAATAATAAGAGTCTTTTTATCAAACTTTTCGATTTTTGCTCTAACTCTCGCACGACCACCTCTTAATCCGTCGTTGTATTTGCTAAAGTCAGCCATTCCTGATGTTGGAAAGTCCGGAAAAAGTTCGAATGGACGATCTTCGAGAGTAGCAACACAAGCATCAATAATCTCAATGAAATTGTGGGGAAGTATTTTTGATGCAAGCCCAACAGCAATACCTTCAACGCCCATAGCAAGAAGTAATGGGAATTTCACTGGCAAAGTTATAGGTTCTTTGTTGCGACCGTCATAAGATGGTTTCCAGAATGTTGTTTTTGGGTTGAAAACTACTTCAAGAGCAAATTTTGTAAGTCTTGCCTCAATATATCTTGATGCTGCAGCTGAGTCTCCAGTTAAAAGATTTCCCCAGTTTCCTTGACAGTCAACTAATAAATCTTTTTGTCCAATCTGCACCAAAGCGTCTCCAATAGATGCGTCTCCATGTGGGTGATACTGCATTGTGTGACCGACAATGTTCGCTACTTTGTTGTAACGGCCATCGTCAAGTTGTTTCATAGAGTGCAAAATGCGTCTATGAACAGGTTTGAGCCCATCATAAACATGCGGAACAGCACGCTCAAGGATTACGTATGACGCATAATCCAGAAACCAATCCTGAAACATCCCTTTCAGTCGAGTAATTTTCGGCTCCTCTGTTTCATGTATTGCAACAGGCTGGAATTCTTCGCCGTTTATGTTGTTGTTTTCGTCGCTCATAATTTGTCAATAATAGCTTTTTACAAAACCTCTTCTTCAAGCCTCAAATTGCTGATAATAAAATCCTGTCGTTCTGGGGTGTTTTTCCCCATAAAGAATTCCAGCAGACTGCCGATATGATCAGCCTGAGCAAGCGTTACTGGGTCAAGTTTAATATCTTTCCCAATAAAATTTTTAAATTCGTCAGGAGAAATTTCACCGAGCCCTTTAAATCTGGTTATTTCAGGATTGTTTTTTAGTTTTAATATCGCAGCTGCTTTTTCTTGATCATCGTAACAATAAATTGTTTCTTGTTTGTTCCTAACACGGAAAAGAGGGGTTTGCAAAATAAAAAGATGGCCCTGCTTCAAAAGATCGGGGAAGAACTGTAGGAAAAATGTAATCAAAAGGAGTCTGATATGCATTCCGTCAACGTCGGCATCGGTAGCTATTACCACATGACGATATCTTATGTTTTCAACCCCTTCTTCAATGTTGAGTGCTGCTTGCAATAAATTAAACTCTTCGTTTTCGTAAACAATTTTTTTCGTTAAGCCATACGAATTTAAAGGCTTGCCTCTCAAACTAAATACTGCTTGAACGTTAACGTCGCGCGATTTAGTTATAGATCCGCTCGCCGAATCGCCCTCTGTAATAAATACAGTAGATTCGTGTCTACGCTCTTCGTTTGTGTTATAATGAACCCTGCAGTCGCGCAGTTTTTTATTATGAAGACTTACTTTTTTTGCTCTGTCTCTAGCTAATTTTTGAATTCCGGCAATTGCTTTTCTTTCTTTTTCTGAAGATTGAATTTTCTTTTGTAAAACATCTGCATACTGAGGATTTTTATGTAAAAAATCATCAAGCTTTTTCATGAATTCAAAAATGTAATTCCTGATTGAAGTCCCTTCGGGCTCCATATCTTTTGACCCTAGTTTTGTTTTTGTCTGAGATTCAAAAACTGGCTCAACTATTCTAATGCTAATTGCAGCAATTATGCTTTGACGAATATCCGCAGCATCGAAATCCTTTCGGTAAAAGTCTCTGATTGTTTTCACATAGGCTTCACGAAATGTTGTTAGATGCGTTCCACCCTGAGTCGTGTTTTGTCCATTTACAAAAGAATAATACTCCTCACTATATTGGGTTCCGTGGGTTATTGCAATTTCAAAATCGTTGTCTTTTATGTGAATCGGCGGGTATAGCGGTTCCTGATTGAGGTTTTCGTTTAACAAGTCAAGTAGTCCGTTTTTGGAAATAAATCTGGTTCCATTAAAGTTAATCGAAAGCCCGGTATTCAGATATGAATAGTTTCTCAGCATTGTGTCAATATATTCGCTGAGGTATTTATATTTTCCAAAAACAGCTTCATCTGGTGTGAAAACAACTAATGTGCCGTTTGGCGAAGTGGTTTCTACTAAATCAGTTTCAGAAATTAATTTACCACCACAAAATTCTGCAGTTTTTTTCTTCCCATCGCGGTAAGAGGAAACTTTAAATGCTGATGAAAGTGCGTTTACCGCCTTTACCCCAACACCATTCAAGCCGACAGATTTTTGAAAAACTTTCGAATCGTATTTTGCGCCGGTATTCATTTTAGAAACAACATCAACAAGCTTTCCCTGTGGAATACCTCGACCGTAGTCACGTATCGACATTGTGAATCCTTCGAGTTTAATATCAATGTTTTTGCCAAAGCCCATTGCATACTCGTCTATTGAGTTGTCAATGACTTCTTTTATAAGAACATAAATTCCATCGTCACGGGATTTGCCGTCACCAAGCTTGCCGATGTACATCCCTGGACGCCTGCGTATATGTTCTTCCCACTCAAGGGTTTGTATGCTGTCTTCTGAATAGTTTGCCACCATTTCTTCAATCTTTTCCATAATAGCTGCAAAAGTAAGTGATTAAAACACACATAATACAGCTACCGCAATATAAATATTAACATTTTTCAGTTGATAATAAAGCTTTAATTACGCCATATTTTGGCATAAACGAGTGTTATGAATAGCTTATTTTTAGATTGTAATTTTTACAATTCTATAAATTCAAAAAAGCTGATTCGGTGAAGAATTCAGCTTTTTTGATTTGATATTTTGTGTGGTCAAAAACTTCTTTTTTTCAAGTTTATTTGTTAATAATAGCACTTAACAAAGCACTACTCTTAAAATAGTTAAACTGCGATTATAATGCTTTAGTTTTCAAAAAAGCCTAATTATTGACCGCCTTTAATTACAGTTGTCTTACCTCCGTTAGTTGTCCCTCCGTTAGCAGGTGTGATACTATTTGTGCCCCCTTTATCCGTTCCTTTATCATTTGTTGTTTCACAAGGACTCTTTGGTCTGCTGTTTCCAACTCCTGATTGAGGTTCTTTGTTTGTTTCAATACAAATTGACCAATGCCCCATAGATCCTGGATTTGAGGTGCTAACATTTACTTTAACATTTCCAGTAAACAAATAGTATTTTCCAGGATCAATAGTATAAGGACTACCATTTACCAAAACATCTCCACCACCAGCGATTGCTTTGAAAAAGACACTGGTAGCATTGCCAGAGTAACTAAAATTACTGGTCAGATTGCTTCTATTATATGTGGCACTTGAGGTAACCAAACAAAACTCCCAATCTGAATTGCCAGGATTAAATCGTGGTCCACACGCCGCTTCTTCAGTAGTTACCTGAATACTTTCAGTGTCTTGACCACATGCGTTTTTAACTGTTACGTTTATCGTGTGTGTGCCTGGTGCGAAATTATACTTTGAGCTAATTTGCTTAGTGTTCACATTAAACTGGAAGCTGTTATCGGCTTTCCCATCTACCATAACTGTTATTTCAGCTTTGTTTTTGATATTCGATGTCGTTCCTGAAAGTTGATGTGTAAAATTATCTATATCTGTTTCTGAAACAGAAATTGTAACAGTTGGCGGAACACAAGGTTCTTCAAGAGTAACCATAACAGTTTCGGTATCCTGACCACATTCATTTTTAGCAGTTACAACGATTGTGTGTTTACCGACAGAAAGTTTGAATTTGCCACTTAATTGTGAAGTTGTAGGAACAAATTGGAAGCTATTGTCTACAACGCCATCAACGGTAACAGTAATGTCTGCTTTGTTCTTAACATTGGAAACAGTTCCTGTCATCTGATGAGTGAAATTTTCTTGAGTTTTTTCAGAAACCGAGAACTTAATTACTGGAGGAACACATGGACTTTCAACAGTAACCATAACAGTTTCAGTATCCTGTCCACATTCGTTTTCAGCAGTTACTACGATAGTGTGTTTTCCAGCAGAAAGCTTGAATTTACCACTCAACTGAGAAGTTGTTGGAATAAACTGGAAGCTATTATCGGCAACGCCATCAACGGTTACAGTAATGTCTGCTTTGTTTTTAACATTGACAACGGTTCCAGTCATTTGATGAGTGAAGCTTTCTTGAGCCTTTTCAGAAACCGAGAACTTGATAACTGGAGGAACGCATGGGTTTTCAACAGTAACCTCAACAGTTTCTGTATCCTGTCCACATTCGTTCTTAGCAGTTACAACGATAGTGTGTTTTCCAGCAGAAAGCTTGAATTTACCACTCAACTGAGAAGTTGTTGGAATAAACTGGAAGCTATTATCGGCAACGCCATCAACGGTTACAGTAATGTCTGCTTTGTTCTTAACATTGACAACGGTTCCAGTCATTTGATG
>Ga0209373_10002561_pt1 | contig 18014 bp, 14 predicted proteins | sample Higcelweek5metaG_FD_187173 | JGI IMG/M metagenome (GOLD analysis project Ga0209373, IMG submission 187173) | Freshwater pond sediment microbial communities from the University of Edinburgh, under environmental carbon perturbations - High... | ecosystem: Environmental > Aquatic > Freshwater >... | reverse complement strand
ACTGATCTCCTTGAGGTTCTTGGTGGTTCCCCAAGGAGGTCTTTATGACACATTCACGGAATCGTATAACTTCCGTTAGTCGCCCCAGCATAGCTGGGGGCTTAGCAAGAGGTGGTCATGATCTCTCTTCTTCTGGCCTTGCGGCCATCCTTGCTAACCCACGTCAGTAGCGGAAACCCCGCGCTCGACGCCAAGCGAATGGGTTGGCCATGTCGAGCAAGACGGAAACATACCAAAAATTTCTTGAGCCTCTTAACCTAGCTGAAAAACAGGGAGAGGAACTGATCGGATGCCTCGAACGTATAGCAGAAACCCTTCTCATGAAAAAATTCCATCTCGGAGGGCAAAACAATGAAAGAGCTAACTGCCAAACCGAGCCGGGTTTACATTTACTGTCGCGTATCAAGCGAAAGACAGGTGACGGAAGGGGACGGCCTCAACTCTCAGGAAAGCCGGTGTCGGCAGTTCGCACAAGGTCTCGGACTAAGCGTTGATAGAGTCTTCAAGGAAGAAGGTCTATCCGGTGCGCTTCATTTAGAACATCGCCCTGCCTTATTGGAACTTTTTCAAGAAGTTGAGCGGCAGCCTCCTCGAAGCATCGTCATTGTCGATGACATTAGCCGACTTGCAAGAGATATGGGGGCATATACCGAGCTTCGTTTAAGACTTCGATCATGTCATGCCGAAATTATGGCTCCAAACATGAAGTTCGGTGATAGCCCCGAAGATCAAGTTTTTGAGCATGTCTCAATGGCATTTGCACAATACCACCGGCAATCAAATGCCCGGCAGGTAAAAAGTCGTCAAAAAGCGAGATTAGAAAACGGATTTTGGCCTTTTCATTATCCTCTTGGCTATCAACATGTCAAAGACCCCACTTCGGGCGGAAAGGTGCTTCAACGAGTCGAGCCGATTGCAACAATAATCGGAACAGCCTTTGAAGGGTTTGCCGCAGGTCGTTTTGAAACGCAAATTGACGTTGCAAACTTTTTCACAAGGACAGGCCGTTTTGCTCTTGGGAAAAAGGGAATCTTCAATCCTTCCAGTGTAAAAGCGATTCTTACAAATCCAATATATGCAGGGTACATAGAATTTCCTGCATGGGGCGTTTCGATGCGTCAGGGGCAGCACGATCCCGTAACGGACTTAAAGACCTTCCAGCGGGTTCAGGAACGCCTTGGAATGAAGGCAAAGGCACCATACAGGAAAGATTTGAATGAAGGCTTCCCACTTCGTGGTTTCGTCTTATGCCCCACTTGCAACACGCCACTAACCGCCAGTTGGTCAACAGCACGAAACGGAAAGAAACATCCATATTACCGTTGCAAAACACACGGCTGCGCTCTTTATGGGAAGAGCCTACGCAAAGAGAGCGTGGAGGGGAAAATGGAAGAACTTTTGCAAAAGATCGCACCCTCAAAAGAGGTTCTCGCTCTTGCCGAGGCCATCGTTCGAGACACCCATCGAAGACTGCAAAAAGAGCACACTTCCCGTTGCACGCGCATTGCTCGGGATATTGAAGAAAACGAACGCCAAAAAGATGGGTTTTTGAAGCGGCTGCTTGATACCGAAAAACCAACATTGATTCAGGCATACGAGAATCAAATCGAAAAGCTGGAGCAAAGGCGATTTGTTCTGATCGAAGACTCCCAGAAGATGCAGGAAGTCGATACGGACTTCGACTCTTCCCTTGGAACCGTCTTTGATTTTTTGGGAAATCCTTACGCCATTTGGAAAAATGGCGATCTGGAAGAAAAGCGGATGGTTTTGAAGATGGCTTTTGTCGGTCAACTCCCCTTCGATAAAGAAGAGGGATTTGGAACCACCCTAACGTCTTTGCCTTTCAGCATAATTTCGACGTTGAGTGCCCCAAGAGAGGCGATGGTGGAAGGGGGAGGATTCGAACCTCCGTACTCGTAAGAGGGCAGATTTACAGTCTGCTGCCATTAACCACTCGGCCACCCTTCCATATGGGATAAACGGCTTAAAGGGGCCGTTTGGCGTTGCGAGCTGTGGAATAACGGATTTCGCTTGCGCTTGTCAATCCCAAAGGCTTCATTAGGGGACAGATTTATCAAAGAAAGCCAAAGAACATGAAAAAGCCCTCCAGCCCTCCGTCCAGAAGCTCTAACAAATCCTCGTTCGGCAAGGCCTATGGTAAAAAATCAGCGCCTCGTAAGGCGGGCGGCTTTGAGTCAAAACCTCGTCGTTTCGCGCGGGATGGCGAAGCGGGGGGCGAGCGCGGCGAACCTAGCGCACGGCCTGCCTCACGCCCTGACTCACGCTTTGGGAAAAAGCCGCCTTTTGACAGAGTGCGGGATGACCGGCGTGCCCCGACGCAAGAGGGACGTCCAGCCAAAGGCGGCTTTGATCGCAAACCCCGCCACCTGCGCGGCAAAGAAGATGGTGAACGGGCAGAAGGTTCTTATCGTACCGAATCGCGGTTTGCAAAAAAACCAGCCTTTGCCCGTACCTCTCGCGATGAACGCGGCGAAGACGCGGCCAAGCCCGCCTCGCGCTTTTCACATAAGCCCTCAACGGCGGGGCACACGGACAACCCCAAAAAACGCGACGTCAACAAAGGTAAGCCCGCTGAGTCTGCCGTGCGCCGTCCGCGCCCTGCCCTGACGGGCAAGGGTGGGTTCCAACCCAGACGCGAACCGCTGAACCGGCAGGGCGTGCTGCTTTGGGGCCTGCATGCCGTCCGTGAGGCATGGCTTAATCCCAAGCGCAAATGCTATCGCTTATGGACGACTGAGTCCGGTCTGGTCTCGATGCAAGAGACTCTTGATCAGGCCTCGGCTTTGAAGCTGGCGCGGACTGCGCCCATTCTGGCTGAAAAGTCGGACATTGAGCATTTCCTTCCGCATAGCAGTGTCCACCAAGGCGTCGCGCTTGAAGTCGAGCCGCTTGAGGAGATGTCGCTTGACACGCTGCTGGCCAAAGATCCCTGTCCGTCAATTGTTGTCATTTTGGATCAAGTCACCGATCCGCATAATGTCGGGGCTATTCTGCGCTCTGCCGCCGCCCTCGGTGCGGGAGCCGTCATCGTGACCGAGCGCAACGCCCCCTCGGCCACAGGGATCATGGCCAAGACCGCCAGCGGGGCCGCCGAGCATGTGCCGCTTGTCGCCGTAGTGAACATCGCCCGCGCACTAGATGCGCTGAAGGCCGAGGATTTCTGGTGTGTCGGCCTTGCCGAAGAAGGCGATAAGGATTTGTCCGCTTGCACCCTGAACTCTGGCCGCATTGCGCTGGTGATGGGAGCCGAGGGCGACGGGTTGCGCCGCCTGACCCGCGATAAGTGTGACGAGCTGGCGCGATTGCCGACTAGCGGCCGAATCGGCAGTTTGAACGTCTCAAATGCCGCCGCCATATCATTGTATGAGATCAAGCGGCAGAGGGGGTGAAATAGCCCCTCTAACATATTTATGTATTTGACTTGGCTGGCAAGATCGGGTCTTCTCATCCGCGCGTATGATTTCATACAGCGGCAAGCGAGACGATTCCGGGATAGCCTAGCGTGCGCGAACTTAACAGATATTTGATCGGCCTGTTTTTATGTTGCTTGTTGGCCGGTTGCGCCGACACTTTTCCGGCTGACAAAATCGACCCTGCCGGGAACCTGTCGCGGCAGGATTATCTGGCTTTGCGCAAGCGCGGCGGGTTACCTCAAGGCGAGGAGCCGCCCATTCCAGACATGCCGGATGGGCTGAGCGAACCGCCACCGATCCCCGATATGCCATCTCTTGTCGCGCCTGCGCTTAAGGCAAACGCGGATAGAGCCCCTTTGCCCAAGAAGCGCGTGAGCGTGTCACTGACCGAGGCAACGCCACTGCGCGATGTGCTGATTGAACTGGGCCGCGAGGGCCAGATCAATATGGAGGTCGATCCACGCATCGAAGGGGGAGTTATTTTCTCAGCGCACAAGCAGCCGTTCGATGTCGTCCTGCCCCGTCTGTGCGCGTTAGCGGGGTTGCGCTATACAGTCGATGGCGACTTTGTGCGGATCGAGCAGGACGAGCCTTATCAGGAAACCTATGCCCTCGATTACCCAAGCCTGTCGCGCAAGACGACCAGCGAGGTGAGCATCGCGACCAACGTGTTCGATGTTGATGTAGCAGGCGGCAATTCAAGCGGAACCGCGACACGCAGCCATAGCGGGACGGACAATAACTCGGTATCGAAAATCGCTGGAAGCTCTGATGCCGATTTCTGGAGCGAAGTTGAAAAGTCCCTGCCCCACGTTCTGGCGAGTGTGAAGAAGCCGATCAAAGCGCAAAAGAGCGGCAGCGAAGACAACAAGAACGAGACGACCTTCAGCCTCGATCGCCAAGCGGGTCTCGTGACGGTCTTTGGGACGAGCCGCCAGCAAGAAGCCGTGCAAAGCTATCTCAGCCGTCTGAAAGCCAAGGTCACGGCTCAGGTTTTGATTGAGGCACGGATTGTTGAGGTCGAGCTATCGGATGCCTTTCAAAGCGGCGTGAACTGGTCGGCTTTGTTTAAGGACACAGTCAACCTTGCCGCCAATTTCGGAGCCCCCGGAGCTGGCGCGGCGATGACAACGGCTTCATCGGGACTGTTCACGGCGGGGCTGGATACAGGCGATTTCACGGGGATTTTGAATCTGGTGCGGACCTTCGGCACGACACGGGTTTTGTCCTCGCCGCGCCTGACGGTGCTGAATAACCAGACAGCGGTTTTGAAAGTTGCCCGCAACGAAGTTTATTTCCTCACCTCTGCCCAGTTCCCCACCAATGTCAATGCCAGCGGCGTGGCGACCAATGGGAACCCTGTCTTTTCCAGCACGCCGCGCACGGTGCCCGTTGGGCTCGTAATGACGGTGCAACCGGCGATTAACAACGAGACGGGGCGCGTAACAATGACGCTGCGCCCGACCATCTCACGTGTCGTCGATCGTGTGACGGACCCGTCCATCGGGCTCAACGCCGCCTACGCCAATGCCGACACGACGGTGCAATCACAGATTCCCGTGCTGGCCGTGCGTGAGATGGACTCTGTCCTTCAGCTTCAATCCGGCGAGGTCGCAGTGATGGGCGGCCTGATGCAAGACAGCTCTGAAAATCAGGATCAAGGCGTGCCGCCGTTCGACACTGTGCCCGTTCTGGGCAACCTTGCCAAGTCGCGCGATAATCAAGGGAAGACGAGCGAGCTTGTGATTCTGCTGCGTGCAACGATCCTTAAAAATCCCTCCCCCGACGAGGCGGACACCTCGCTTTACCGCAAATATAACCGCGATCCACGGCCTCTTAACCTGTAAAGGAACGTCATCATGAAAACGCGCTCACGGCAACAAGGCTTTACGCTTGTCGAACTGTCGATTGTGCTGGTCATTATCGGCCTTATCATCGGTGGTGTATTGACGGGGCAGCAGATCATGCAAAACGCGCGTGCGACCAATGCGATTAACGGCATTCAGGCCTATCAGGCGCAGTTCCAAACCTACACGCAAAATTACGGTGTGCTGCCCGGCGACGACAAGGACGCTGACGAGCGGTTTAGCAACCTGACCGGCACGACGGTGATCGGCGACGGCAACGGCAAGATCGACAGCGCGACCGAGCGGACACTGGCTTGGGCGCATCTGCAAGCGGCAGGGCTTGTCAAGAACAGCACGGCTGACGAACCAGCCAATCCGTTCAGCGGGACCTATAGCTTCCATAATGGCGCGTTTAACAGTACCTTTACGACCACGACCCTGTGCCTTGACCAAGTGCCTGCCTATGCCGCGCAGGTCATCGACTCGAAGCTTGACGATGGCGTGGGCGACAGCGGGTCTATCCGTGCCATAGCCTATAGCAGCACAGCGGATATTGAAAAAACAGACGCAAACATCACGACTTATAGCGACGAGAAGACATATATCCTCTGCACGCGGATGTAAGGCGAACGTATGAGAGGAAGTCTCGATCATCAAGCAGGATTCACGCTCGTGGAAATGAGCATGGTTCTGGTTGTGATCGGGCTTATCCTGACGCTTGTTTATCCTGCGCTGGTCAGTTTAAGGCAGACGACGCAACACAATCTTACGGCATCGAACCTTACGGCGTTGATGCGGGCGACGGCGGCTTATGCTCAAGCGAATGGGTGCGTGCCCTGCCCGTCTCGCGCTTCCGCGCCGCAGGAAGGGTTCGGACGCGTGCGGGGGGATGCCGTAGCCTTGGCCTGCGGCGGCGTATGCTATCCCGAAGGGATACCTCCCTACATCTCGCTTGGTCTTCCGGCGGCGATGGCGAAGGATGGCTGGGGGCACTGGATCACGATGCGGGTTGATCCCGCGTTGGCCGCTAACTTCGCGGAAAAACACAACGCAACAGCTGGCCTTTGCGACGCCACGCTCAGCACGACAACAAGCCACCCGACGGTTGAAACGCAGGGTGTCACTGGTCAACAAAAAGCAGCCGTCCTTTTCGTCAGCCATGGCGCGAATGGATGGGGGGCCTATCGTCCCGATCCAGCAGAGCTAGGTACCCTTGATACCCATCCCGTGAGCGCGGAGGGCTCGGCCTATGAGCAACTGAACATCGACGACAACACGGCATTCTATCAAGGCGTACCCTCACCCGATCCATTGATCGCGTTTGACGACCAGCTTTTGTATATGGGACGCGATGCACTGCTGACCATGCTGGGTACGGCGGGGTGCAACACCTCGTGGGGAACGGTGAGCCCATGAAGCAAAATGCGCTGCCTATTGAACGCTATGCCCCCGTGTCTATATTAGACGATAATGACAGCAGAGGGGAGACACATCCCGCGACAAAACGTAGGGCCCTTCTGCCTATTGGGGCCTATCTGCTTGAAGAGGAGCTGATTACCCGCGACCAGCTTGACATTGCGCTGCATGAACAGGCGCAGCAGGACGCGCTTTTGGGGAGCCTGCTAATCCGCATGGGGTTTATTGGCGAGGATGCGTTCGCGTTCGCCCTTGCGCGGCGTTCGGGGATTCCTGTTATTGATCTTGAACAAAACGGGCCGGATCCACGCCTGACGGATTTGCTGCCCCAGACCCTTTGCGCCAAGCATCTTGCGTTGCCGATTAAACAGACGGGCCAGACGCTCACGCTGGCAATGGCCGATCCACTGGACCTTGTCGCGCTGGATGCGCTGGCCCGCGCGTTGCCACGCCAGATCAGGATCGCCCCCTGCGCCGCCAGCCGTCGGGTGTTGGAGGAGCTGATCGGCTCCTGCCTGAGCCACGAGGGGACAATTGATGCCCTGTTACGCACACTTGAAAAAGGCGAAGCAGCGGAAGCCGCAGAAGGGTACGAGCATCCTGTCATTCAGCTTGTGAACCTGATTTTGGATGAAGCGATCCGGCAGGAGGCATCGGATATTCACTTCGAGCCGGAAGGTTCCTTCGTGCGGATTCGCTATCGGATCGACGGCGTGCTGCGGCCTGTGCGTGATTTGCATTTGACCCATTGGCCCGCGCTATCGCACCGGCTGAAAATTATGGCGGGCATGAACATCGCCAACAAGCGCAGCATTCAGGACGGGCGTTTTCAGCGCGCACATAATGGCAAGACCATCGACTTCCGCGCCGCGATTATGCCCGGCGTGTGGGGGGAGACGATTGTTGTGCGCCTGCTCGACCATGGCAAGGCCCTGATCGCGCTCGGCAAGCTTGGTTATACAGATGAGGCGGAGCGCAAACTACGCCAAATGGCCCAGAAGCCGCAGGGCATCATTCTTTTGACCGGCCCGACGGGCAGCGGAAAAACGACGACGCTCTATTCCCTGCTTCAAACCATCAGCTCGCCGGATATTCATATCGCGACACTGGAAGAGCCGGTCGAATATCAGCTTCCCCTTCTTCGCCAAACGTCTATTCAGGAAGCCCAGGGGATCGACTTTGCTGCCGGTGTGCGTGGCCTGTTGCGCATGGACCCCGACGTGATCCTGATCGGTGAAATTCGTGATCCTGACACCGCGCAAATGGCTTTGCGCGCGGCCATGACGGGGCATCAAGTTTATTCAACGCTACACTGTAACGACGTGTTCGGCGCGTTGCCACGCCTACTCGACCTGGGACTTAGCGCGCGGACTCTGGCGGGCAATCTGGGCGGCATCGTCGCACAACGACTGGTGCGCAAGCTTTGTCCACATTGCAAACGCTCGGTTCGCGCGAGCGAAGAAGAAGCGCGTCTTCTGGGACATGATCCCGCTATCCCACTACGCCTTGCAACGGCGATAGGCTGCGAGGCGTGCAGTCATACGGGACGTTTGGGGCGCGTGGTGATTGCGGAAGTCCTTCCCATCTCGACGGCCATGAATACCCTGATCGCCGCCGAGGCACCGCGCTACGCCATTATCGAGCAAGCGCAACGCGAGGGCTTTGTCAGCCTTCTTGACGATGGCCTTTCCCGCGTGCGAGCGGGAGAAGTTGCCTTTGACGACTTACGCCGCGCGGTGGACTTGACGGACATGGAGGCCGGATGACGCGCTATGCCTACCGCGCCCTTCATGCCTCAGGCTCCGTCCATCGCGGGGAAAGCGAGGCGGCCAATGAAAACGCGTTGATGAGTCATCTGCACACCCTCAACCTTGAGTTGATCGAGGCAAGGCCTTGCCGCACCAGCGGCGGTTCGTCGCGGGCCTCGCAACGCAACGTCGAGCACCGGCATCTGATCCGCATCACGGGGCAATTGGCAGATTTGCTGGCGGCAGGAATTGATCTGCCGCAGGCGTTGCGGAGCCTTTATCTAGCCCTTACACCCTCGCCGCTGCGCGATGCCCTGATGGCTATTGCCACGGACGTGACGGCGGGGGCCAATGTGACGCAAGCCTTTGCGCGTCACAGTCGCTTCTTCCCTCCGCTTTATCTGACGCTGCTTGGCGCGGGCGAGGCGAGCGGCGATCTGGCCGATGCGTTCCTACGCCTGAAACGCCAGCTTGTATGGCAAGACGAGATAGCGACAGCCTTGCGCCGCGCGGTGCGTTATCCGCTGTTTCTCTTGACCGTTGCTTGCGGCGTGACCTGTTTCATGATGCTTTATGTCGTGCCGCAGATGGTGACGTTTTTGTTGTCCCTTGGAACGGCTCTTCCTTTTTCAACGCGCATCCTCATCGGGTTTGCGCAGGGGTTTGGAAAGGTCTGGTGGTTTATGCCACTGGCCGGTGCGGGGGGTGTCTCTTTTCTTCTTTCAGCGCGACGCGAAGGCTCGCGGTTCGCCCTGCCCGCTTCACGCCTGTTGTTGCGCCTGCCCCTGATCGGGGCGATCCTGAACGACTTTGCCTGCGCCCGCGTTTTGACCGCGTTCGCCCTCCTACTCCAAAGCGGCAGGGATGTGCCAGAGGCCCTTCAATCCGCCGCCGCGACGGCGGGCAATGTGTCGATCACGGCCCGCCTGATGACCGCGCGTGAGGCCATCATTGCCGGAGAAAGCGTTTCTGCGGCAATGTCCTCCCTGCTCTCGCCATTCGCGCTTCAGCTTGTGAAAAGCGGTGAGCTATGTGGCAGGCTAGGTCCGACGCTTGACGAAGCGGCCGGCCTTTACGAACGCGAGGCACGGGAAAAGACCAACAGCCTCATCGGCTCGCTGGAGCCCGCGCTGACTCTTTTGGTCGGAGCCCTTTTGGCGTGGGTTGTGCTGTCGGTTCTGGGGCCGGTTTACGGATCACTTGGCACACTGGGGCGCAGCCTATGACCCGCAGCCGCCTTATCCTCTACATCGCGCCCGATGGAGCGACCTTGTTCTTGCCACGCAAGGGAGGGCTACCTCCGACGCTGCTTTCCTGTGAACGAGACGACGAGGCCGGAAACGCGACACTGGATGCAGCCCTTGCCTTATACGCGCGGCATCCGCTGACGCTGCTTGTCGATACGCCCGATATTCTGTTTAAGAAAACGTCTCTACCGCACGGCCTCTCCTTTTGGGATCGACGGAAGCTTCTAGCCCGTCGGCTTGATCTTGCTTTTCCCCATACGCCCTATAAAGCAATGGCCGCGCGTGGCACAGATATGGCTCTGTTCGTGGCCTTGGAAGGCAATGAAACGGTGGCCTACTGGACAGAGCGGCTGCGTCCTTTTCGCGCACTGCCTTTTAGCGTTGTGCTGCTTCCTCTTGAGCTGCACCGCCTGCTGCATGATAAGTCTCCAACAGGATGGACCTTGGACCTTTTGCTGACACGGCATGGCGGGCTCAGGCTTACGGCGTTTAAGGAAGGGCTTCCGTTACTTTCCCGCCAGATACCATTAGACGGTTCCCCAGATGAACAGCGCGACGGGCTGGCCGATGAGATTGACAGGACGCTCACCTTTCTACCTCGCTTGGGATTACAGGCCGACGATCCTGTACGGCTGTCGGGACTTCTGCCGACTTTCCTGCATGGTGGTATCAAGAAGATAACAACAACACAGTCGATCACTTCTTGTCCGCTAACCCCGCAAGCGTTCATTCAAAAGCGTCATCTTGCCTTTAAGCCGAGCGAGGATATGGCTCCGGCTGAAGCCTTGCTTCTTCTGGGGCTCCCCCACAAACGGCACCCCTTTGCGCTTGAACTCTGGACCGAAGAAGAATCCAGAACGCGACGCGACAAGCTGATACACCAAAGCATGATGGCTATGGGTGCTCTTTGTCTTGGGCTTGCCATGCTGATGGCCGGAGCCACGATCTATTCTCTGGCTCAAGCTTACAAAACGAACGAACAGATACGAACACAGACCACCGCTCTGCAACAGGACTTCTTGAACCGCCGCACGACGATGGAGCAGGAAACAGCTACGCTGAGCAGGCTGCGTCAGGCGGCGGAGCGACGGAAGCTTTACGCCAAAAGCGAGGCTCCGCTCGCCAGCGTTCTGCCTGCGCTGCGCGACCATTTGCCGTCTGACCTTCAGTTGACCCAGATCGAGTTGAGCGGGAACACCCTTTCCCTGATGATCAAAGGGGAAGATGAACCAGACCTACCCCCCTTGCAGCAAGCACTTGGCAAGGCTCTGCCTGCTTTCAAGATCAGTCTTCGACGCACAGCATCATCGTCTCCAACAGCGACAGGAGATGAGCATGCGCCGTGAGCTTCACCTCGCCCAAACAGGGCTGATCCTCATCGCACTGGCGGTCGGACTGATTGGCGGAACCTCTCTCGTGACGAGCCATCTCGGCGACCGTTTTAAACGTCAGCATGCTGACCTTGCTCGCGAGCATGACCGGCTAACCAAGCAAATCACGCTGTGGGAAGAAAACGTACGCGCGGCGCAGGATCTACGCGGGCAACTTTCAAAGGCAGAGATTGACGGCCTGCTGGCCCCGATGCCTGCCGCGCGACTCATGCCGACAATCGAGGCGATGGCCGCCTTGTCCCACCTGACGCATCTGAAGCTCTCGGTTTCCGATGGCAAGCCATGGGATGGCGGCACGACGCTTACCGGGATTGAAGGGGTGAATCGCTATTCGGTTAGCCTCGATGCGCAGGCACCGCTGGATAGCGACATTTATCGTTTTCTCGGTTCGCTGCCCAACCTTGGCGGGCATCTTGAGCTAAACGAGATCGCGGTCACGCGCCTTACCCAAGAAAAGCCCACCGCACTGAATGTCAGCCTAAAGCTGCGCGGGTTCTGGTATGGCAATGGTGACAGTGAGGGGCGACAATGAAAGGCATTTCATTTCTATTTTGCCTCATCGCTACGCTTTCACAAACAGCCTATGCTGCCGATCAAGAAGCGTCTTCACTTTTCTTCACACCGGAAGAAGTCGCAACGATCAAGAGCGAGGCCGCGAAACAGCCTACGCTTTTTGCGCTTGAAGAAAAATACAAGCTGACGCTGCAAACCATCGTTTACTATGCGCCGGATGACTGGACCGTCTGGCTGCAAAACCGCGCATGGACGCCAGCCACACGCGATGCGCATCTACGCATAGAAAGGGTCACGCCGGAAAGCGTAACCCTCTGCGCAACACTGGCCAGCGGCCGCCAGACCGACAGCGTAACCCTTCACCCACATGAAACGCTGAACCTGCTTACGGGCAGCATGGGCCATGGCTCGGCTTCGACTGACTATTTCTAGGGGGGCTAGGTTTATTCTCGTTTACAATATCTCCGCGACAAGCGGAAGCGGTAGCCATTCCGCCAGAGGCGGAAGACGAACACGAAGATGTACAACCTGTTACATCCCATCCTCCTACATTGTTATTAGGTTCAACATCAGCAGCTGGATCTTTAAACCTTAACGGCCCAGACAAAGAACAAGGCAATAACACCTCGCATACCCGTCCAATGTGAGTTTGATGACATCCCATGGGACCAGGTTCACCACTGGCAGGAACCGGTCCGGCACTAACCGATGAAGAGGAAGACGATGAGCTTGATGCACAACCGCCTGAAGCCGAGGCATCATTGCTATTGCTGTTGCCTGAGCTAACTAAAACACTAACACGAATCCGATCTATATAGAATCCAACTTTTTCCGCCGGAGTAAAATTATAAGGGGCAGATTCTGGTATATAGTCGTAGGTCCAAAATTGTGGAGATACAGCACTCGGACATGTCGAAGGCAACTCCATTTTGGGGTAACTTCCCGTCACCTCTTTCACGGCAATGGCTTTATCCATCAATTCCTGAACAATGCCACCTACAGAACTTGACTTTGACGAAAGCAAAGCCAAGTGGGCTTCGCCTAGGCGCTCCATATTCGGATCCTTTGGCGCATTGCTCTTGGGACGGCTCGACCAATGGCTAATTTGCGTGATAAATTCATTACCTACACCTTCATATTTGCCATCTCGGTCAGAATAGACGACCTCCATAACCAAACCGATCATGCCTCGCTTGATTACATCTGCCTTCATTTCCATGAAGCTCTTGCGACCAAACACATCAAGACCAACAACATCAGCACGCGCGAAGATCAGATCGCTAAACATACCGGAATAAATCATTTGCGTATTTGTCTTTTCGATCAGAATGTCGCCGTTAACGCGATGCTCTTCGGCGCGATGGCCCTGCATCAACGCACAATAGGTGGAACGTGCACGGCGTAAATAATCTTCTGAAGTCATTTGAGAATTGGGCATAAAAATCTCCGAATAAAGCATCATTAATCGATGTGGCATTTTACACTATTTTAAAGGCAAAAGCACCAGGCCTTAATATTTTCGCAGATGCCTTACAGCCATTTTAACCATGAAAAGGGGAAGGAGAGGCCATCGGTTTCGCGGGCGGCGAGGCGGACATGGGGGGAGTCAACAAGGCGGTCGCCTTTGGCGTAGGCGGCGATCAGGGATTTGTCGGCGAGGACATGGATCAGACGTGGCAACCCGCGTGAGGCTTTGGCGATCGTCAGAGAGGCTTTGTTTGTAAACTGGACGGGCGATAAGACAGGTTGTTTAGCTTTCAGTTTACGCCCTCCCCCGCCCTGTGTGACCTGCGCCAGACGAAAACGCAGATAGTCGGCAACCCTGTCTGGCGTCATGGGGCGCGTTTGAAAACTGAACTGGACACGTTGTTGTACCTGTCGCAGCTCGGGCCGCGCCAGAAGGCGGTCAAGCTCGGGTTGACCGAAAAGAACAATTTGCAAGAGTTTGTGCGTATCAGTCTCCAGATTGGACAAAAGCCGTACGGCTTCGAGCCCGTTTGCGCCCAAGGCTTGCGCCTCATCGATCACCAGCACAGTGCGCCGACCTTTGGCATGCTGAGCGAGCAGATAGTCGCGCAGAGCCGTGGCCGGATTGGCTTTCAAAGCCTCAGCCTTCACACCAAGCTCGATGCCAACCAGACGAGCTACGGGCATCGTCTCGCTCGTATCGGGCACATTCAGATAAGCAATATTGATTTTCTCGTCAGCCATCCGACGCAGCAGCATACGGCATAAAAGCGTTTTGCCTGTTCCAACTTCACCAACGACTTTCATCAAGCCATCGCCCCGCCCCAATGCGAAATGAAGCGAGGCCAGAATAGCCTCGGACTCAGGCAGGGGGTAATACATCGCGGCATCAGGCGTTAAGGCAAACGGATAGGCGGTAAAGCCAAAGCTCTCAAGAAAGGGCATGGCCTATTCCTCTTCTTCCGTCTCGTCAGTCAAGGGCGTATGCGCCGCCTGTCTGAGCAAAACACGCTCGGCCAGATACTCAATGCGTGCCTTCACCGTGGGATCAACCGGTTGAGGCAGGCTTTGATAAACGTGCAACGCTTCGGCCTCCTGTCCAGCCTTGTCATACAAAATAGCCAAAGACAGTTTCGCGTCAGCGTTGTCTTGATCAAGCTCTACGGCGCGGCGGAGGGAATAGATGGCTTCTTTCGTGTCCATCTTGGCGGCTTGAAGCCGCCCACGGGCCGCAAAGAAAACAGCGTGATCTGGATAGCGGTCGCACAAAGCGGCCAGATAGTCACCATCCTTCTCACTCCCCCTGTGCTCCAAGGCAAGGGCAAGACCCTCCATCACAGCTTCCTCGTGTGGCGATCGCTTCAGCTGTTGGGTGTAAAGACCGATGGCTTTTCCCCATTTACCACTTTGAAGAGCTTCCTTGGCTGGATCACCTTGGGCATAAACCAACGGCTCGTCCTCTTCGTCCACATCAATGATTTTGAAACGAGAGACAACCTTCTCATCCTTCTCACCGGATTGTGAATCCGCTGGCTCGAACAAGGCCGGAGCCGTATGAAGCGATGTTTCAAGTGACTTGATCTGTTCGTCCTGCTCAAGCGACGGATCGAGGCTGCGCGCCTCAATAGCGATGCCAGACGAATCAGTTGTCTTTAGAGCACCGGCATCGGCTTTCTGTGGAGAAACGGATGGCGACTGGTGGAGCAACGGGGATGTTGACACCGGGGAAAAGAACGAAGGGCGCATCAGAAAAAAGGCCGAGGAACCAATCAATAACAGGACAATGAACCACTTGAGCAGACAGGTGACAGACAGGTCATTTCTGGCAGGAACCTGAACAAGGGGAATCGCTACCGGTGCCTGCTGGGCGCGGTAGGCTTGGGCAGCTTTATTCAAGGCTTCAAAAAGAATACTCATGGATGGACGGACGTTAATCACTCCCAACAGAAATTCCAAGCGGATTTTTTCGAGCGATTTTAGAAGTCGATACGATTTTATTGTTACTCAACAAATAGAGTATGACCGTATTCCTTTAAGGTTAAAAATAAGCATACATCTATATTGGAGCGGATAACTATTTATTCATGCCAAGCCCGTCTACTCTCCCTATTCGCAACGATAAAACTATAGGTGTGCTCATGTTTCGCTGGTGGACAAACAGCTCTCTTGCTGTCAAGGTTTTCCTTCCGCAGATCCTCGTGGTCATTGTCTGTATCATTCTGATCGTGTCGGCACGCGCAGGCTTTACAGACTTGAACGAAAAGAACGAGCGCATTCTTGAAAACGACGTGGCGCGTATTGTGATCGCCCTTGAAAGCCGCTCGGTCCTGAACAGACTTGAGGGTGCTGTTAAAACCGTGCTTCTGGCCGAAACACCAGAGCAGATCGCAAAAGGAAAACAAAATTACACTGAAATATACGAAGAAGTGAAAGGCAAAATTGGCGAGCTTCATAACATTATCAAAAACCCTGAACGCAAGGGTCTTTGTGAAGAAGCACTGAAATTCGTGGAATCCTATGATGTTGCTACAAAGAAAGCCTTCACGACAAAAGAACAAGGTGACATATCAAAAGCCATATCGTTTGCCGGCGAGGCTGGAGCAAGCCGCCTGAAAACGCGAGATAACCTTGCGGGCATCATCAATAGCTATAAAAAAGAGATTGAGGAACAAAAAAATGATATGCACACGACCGCTGTGACAACGAAGCGGAATCATTTGCTCATTTCCATTATCGGTCTTGGCTTTTCTTATGGCACTCTATGGTTCATCGTGATGGGGGCCATGAAACAGCGGCGTGACGAAATGCTCAAACTGGCGCAAGATTTCGAAGACAGCGTACAAGCCGTTGTGAATGACGTGACAGCGTCTGCCGCGCAGCTTAAGTCGGCTGCCGATGGCCTTGCCATCTCATCACAAGAGTCGAGCAAGCTGACCGGTACCGTTGCCGCTGCGGCAGAACAGACTTCCTCAAACATGCAAACTGTTGCGACGGCAACAGAGGAACTCACCGCCTCGATCAGCGAAATCAGCCGGCAGGTCACGGAGTCCACAGACATCACCCATAAAGCTGTGGATCAGGCCAATTCGACCAGTCACACCGTGAAGGAGCTTAGCGAAACAGCCGAGAAAATCGGACTGGTTATCAGCCTAATCGGTGAGATCGCAAGTCAGACAAACTTGCTCGCGCTTAACGCCACCATCGAAGCAGCACGCGCCGGAGAAGCAGGCAAAGGCTTCGCCGTCGTGGCTTCTGAGGTCAAGTCACTTGCAACACAAACAGCCAAAGCGACGGAGGACATCACAAGCCAGATCGGCAACGTGCAGTCCGCAACATCGACCACGGTTCAAGAGATTGAGAAAATCCGCGAGACCATCGTTGGCATCAATCAAGTCTCCACCCGTATTGCCGCCGCCGTCGAAGAGCAGGGAACGGCCACGCAGGAAATCGCGCGCAACATCACCGAGGCGACGGCAGGAACGCGCGATGTGTCCAAGAATGTGGGTGGTGTCAGTCGCGCCGCCGAGGAAACGGGAGCCATCTCCACCCAGGTCCAATCCGCCGCCAACAAACTCACCGAGCAATCAGGCCTGCTGCGCGACAAGGTCAACAGCTTCCTTGTGAAGGTGCGTGCATAACCCACGAACGATCAGCCAACAAAAAAGGGATGGCCTCGGCCATCCCTTTTTTGTCTTATCCCTGCTTCTTCACAGGCGGTGGAGCGAAGCGGATGTGGAGTTCTTTCATCCGTTCGTCGGGCACGTTGTTCGGAGCCTGCATCATGAGGTCTTGCGCCTGCTGGTTAAGCGGGAAAGCAATGATCTCGCGGATATTTGGTTCATCGGCCAGCAGCATCACGATACGATCAACACCCGGAGCTGAACCTCCGTGAGGCGGTGCGCCGAGCTTGAGAGCCGAGAGCATACCACCAAATCGCGCCTCCAGCTCTTCCGCCGGATAACCGGCAATCGCGAAGGCCTTGTACATGACTTCCGGCAAGTGGTTACGGATAGCACCGGACGAAAGCTCGATCCCGTTGCAAACGATGTCGTACTGATAGGCCTTGATCGTCAGCGGGTCCATCTCCTCCAACGCCTTCAGGCCACCTTGTGGCATGGAGAACGGGTTGTGCGAGAAATCGACTTTCTTATTTTCCTCGTCATATTCGAACATCGGGAAATCGACGATCCAGCAAAAGCGGAAAGCGTTCTTTTCGATGATATCCATATCCTGCGCGATCTTGGTACGCGCCTGCCCCGCCATCTTGGCGGCAGCGGCAGGCTTGTCGCATACGAAGAAAACGGCGTCACCATCTTCGCAACCCGTCAGGCTGCGCAGTTCCTTTTGCGCTTCTTCACCAACAAAGCGGGCAATCGGCCCCTTGCCTGCACCAGCTTCAAACGTGATATAGCCAAGTCCCGGAGCCCCGATATCCTTCGCCCAATCGTTAAGCTTGTCAAAGAAGCTGCGCGGCTTACCTTCAACCTTCGGCGCGCGGATGGCGCGAACGACGCCGCCCGCATCAATCGTGGAACGGAAGGCGCGGAACTCGACATCGCTGCGCATAAAGACAGAGGTCACATCGGTGATGAGCAGCGGGTTACGCAAATCGGGCTTGTCAGAGCCATATTTCAGCATCGCCTCATCAAACGGAATGCGACGGAAGGGCGGCTTGTCGATAGCGGGATGTGCGTCGCGGCGGAAGCTGCCGAACTCTTCAAAGACACCGTGCAGGACGGGCTCGATCACTTCGAACACGTCGTCTTGCGTGACATAGCTCATCTCGAAATCAAGCTGATAGAACTCACCGGGACTGCGGTCCGCGCGAGCGTCTTCGTCGCGGAAGCATGGCGCAATCTGGAAATAGCGGTCATAACCCGCGATCATCAAAAGCTGTTTGAACTGCTGCGGAGCCTGTGGCAGCGCATAGAACTTTCCGGGATGCAACCGC
>Ga0209373_10002560_pt1 | contig 18021 bp, 18 predicted proteins | sample Higcelweek5metaG_FD_187173 | JGI IMG/M metagenome (GOLD analysis project Ga0209373, IMG submission 187173) | Freshwater pond sediment microbial communities from the University of Edinburgh, under environmental carbon perturbations - High... | ecosystem: Environmental > Aquatic > Freshwater >... | reverse complement strand
CGGCGATCCTGATCAGTCACAAACAGATCAGCCGAAACCAGTTCCGCCAGGTTGTCCAGACCATGCTGCAACCAATCCAGCGCCTGCTGGCTGAACCGGCGTTGATTGCAGAACCAGTCATCATACAACAGCCAGCTTGCCACGGCGGTCAGGCGCAACCAGTTGCGCCGGGTTGCCGCACTGCCGCTGAAATCGCGGATAGAGGCCGGGTTGGGCCAGCTTCCGGCCAGCTCAAACAGCAGATCATGCACAACCGCAGCGGTATGCACCCCGCCGGACTTACCGATGCGAGGTTCAGCCAGAAAATCAGGCGGGCATTCGGCCAAACGGTGGGTCAGACGATCAAGTATCGGGCCTTGTTCAGTCATCCTGGTTACCCAAAAGAAACGGTAGTGGTGCCGGATACAACCGGACACGGATCAGGGGAACAACCGTTCGCCCCTACAGATGGATCTGATTATGATTGCAGATTGAAAGTAGCATGGGCATGGTTAGTCATATTCTATGGCCTAAGGTTGGGGCTGTCAAATACCCAAACGGCTAAATCCCCCTGCCCCCCCTTTGCTAAAGGGGGATTTGATTTTGAATATGCCAAAGGAGCATTACTCAGAGGGCGAGAAACGGCCGATTATGGATGTACTGATAGCCGCAAGCGCAACCGTGCATGGTATGCTGGTGATTGCCGTACTGAAAAAAATCTGGAGCGCTACCCCAGACAAGTAATTTTCAACATCCTTATGACCGTGCAGAACACGCACTATCTCAATACAGTCAAGGTCAGATAACTATTTCTGCGAACACTCTGTTGAACCAGATACTTGGAAGCACCAATGCTTGCCCCTATCTATTAATTGGTTTTTTACACCATTCCCAAAATTGACACTGCAAAACAATTGGTCTAACATGCCAACTATGAAAGCAAAGTTACTTGCACACCGAAAAGAGCGGAATGAAGTCGGCCACATCACAGAGCTTAAAGCCTGGATCGTGCCCGTAACCGAACACACACCGCACGGGCTTAAATACTCCGCCGTCTACATTGTAAATGGTGTCCGAGTTATAGGGTACGACAACGAACGCGGCAAAGGAGACCATCGGCATTTTGCAGGCGTTGAAAAACCATATGCCTTTATCAGCATGGCGCAGCTTGTAGTAGACTTCAACGCTGATGTCACCCGTTACCTAGAAGGAGACGATAATGAAATCGACCTTTAAAACCATCACAATCAAATCACATGAACAAACAATGGCCGAATTTGCTGCAATTTGTGACGCAGCAATCAAAGGGAAAAAAGTCAAAACGGAAGAGCCACAATACACCTTCACCAGCTTTGAGGCATTCCGTAAAGCCATGACCCCACAGCGCTTTGCTTTGCTTAAAGTCATTCGTGAAAATCAGCCTGAATCTATCAAAGAGCTGGCTGCTATCACACACCGCGATATGAAAAACATATCTGAAGATGTAAAAATACTTCTGGATATGGATCTGATTGAAATGGAAAAACATGGTAAAAACAAAGCCCCCAGATTGCATTACGAAGGGTTTAGGCTTGAGGTTGCAGTTTAATCGCCAAGTAAAATGAAACAAAACGAAACACAGGGGGCGCGTATCAACTTTAGACAACATGAAGAGTTGGCACACGCCTTTTGTTCTTTCCTGCAGCCACACCACCGCTACAAAGTACCAAGCCAGGAGTACCGCTATGATTGCAAAAAATGCGTTTTTGAACGGTAACATGATCGCCTATGACGATGTCGGGACCGGACCGGCGGTTATGCTGATCCACGGATTCCCTCTTAACCGCAGCATGTGGCGGCCGCAACTGGGGGATCTGGTGGCAGCCGGGTACCGGGTCATTACCCCTGATCTGCGGGGATTCGGTGAAAGTGATGCACCTGATGGGACCTACAGTATGGATCTGTTCAGTGATGACCTGATCAGCCTGATGGATCATCTGGAGCTTGAGCAGGCACTGGTGGCGGGGATGTCCATGGGCGGCTATGTGCTGTTCAATCTGTTGGCCCGTTATCCTGAGCGGATCAGCAGCGCTGTCTTTGTGGTAACCCGTTCTGTTGCGGATGATGAGGCGGGCCGCGCACGGCGGTTACAGCTTGCAACAGAGCTGCTTAAATTTGGCCCGCAGGTGGTTGCTGACAGTTTCCACCCTCTGATGTTTGCACCGGGCACCGTGGAGGCACGCCCGAAGCTTGCTGAAGAGGTCTATGGCTGGATGGTGGCTAATGCAAGCCGGGGGCTGGCAGGCGGGCTGCTTGCCATGCGTGAACGCCCGGATGTAACTCCACTGCTCCCATCCATCACCAAGCCGTCACTGGTGATAGCTGCAGAACAGGACAAGGCCTGCCCCCTTGAGCATCCCCGCATGATCGCCAACGGCATTAGTGGCAGCAGACTTGAAGTCATTGCTGATGCTGGTCACCTGGTTAATCTTGAGCAGCCAAACGGTTTTAATCACTGCCTGCTGGAGTTCCTGCGCGAGGTTTCTCCAACAGCGTTAAACGATGGTACGATTGGATGCCACTGTTAACCAGAAAAGGGAGAACACCATGGATCTCACCTGCATGCACGTGAAGCCATGCCGAAGCCTGGGGTAGCGGAGATGTACCAGTGGGCCTGCAGCAGTCCGGGCAGCAGCAGGTTACCTCTCCAGCAGCTTCCGGTAATCAGCTGGTGTCACCACCGTATCCCAGTGTCCGGTGGCCTTGCCGATCCTGGTTCCACCCCAAAACAGCAGTAGCACCAGCAGGGCAAAGAGAATACCCGCCACTGACAGTTTTCCGAAGGCCCGCATACCAAGCGCTGTATTTACCCGACAATAACTGATGCAGCGCCAACAGCCCAGGCATTCCGGGTTATTGATCCGGTTGGCATGCATAACATCAATCCGTGACGGGCAGACCTGACTGCAGACCCCGCAGGAAACGCATTTTTTCAGATCTCGTTGCACTGCCAGCGGCGACGCCAGTGAAACCAGACTCAACAGGGCGCCATAGGGGCAGAGAAAGCGGCAAAAGGGGTTACGCAGCGGAATGGACAGGGCCACCAACAGCCCCACCACCGCCAGGGTAGTAACTGAGGGTGAACGAAACAGTTGCAGCAGTTTCACATCTGATACGGCGTGGTAATCGCCACCCAGAAAGCCCTGCAGCATCGGCAGGGACCAGGAGACCGCACTGAACAGAAAAAAAGCCAGCAGCAGGTATTTGACGCTGCGCAGCCCCAGATCAAGCCAGCGGGGGGGCAGCCAGTTACGCTGGAGTTTGTTGAAACCCAACTTCCAGAGCCATTCCGAGACCGTACCCACCGGACAGATCCAGGAACAGAAAGCCCGCCTGAGCAGCAGTGACACAGCAATGATCGTTACAAAGACAACCACTGCAGCCGGATGGACAGGATTGATCCCGCCCCCCTTCAACCAGGCTGCCGTGCCAAACAGACCGGAAATCGGCAGAAAGGCCTCGATGGCAGCCGGCCGATGGGCTGTATCGCTACCGTGCTGAACCGCCTGCAGAAAGAGCTGAAACCGCCACCCGATCAGCAGCGATAACCCCAAAAAGACGATCTGTACCAACATCCGTAATGGCTGGACGTAACGATCAGACATGAGTCACCCCGAAATAAAAGGGGGGCAACGTGATAACGCCGCCCCCCTTGCTAACAGAAAAATTAAAACCCTATTTCTTCTAAATCAGATTCCAGTGCCAAGCTGCTAAATCCCCCCTGCCCCCCTTTCAGAAGGGGGGATTTTAGGCTTCCCCCTTTGCAAAGGGGGATTGAGGGGGATTTGATGTTGAATCTGATTAAGTACAACTTTCTATTCTGCGGTTACTGCAACATACCCGAAACTACCGTCAGGACGCCGTAACAGCAAGCGAACTACCTCGTCTTTGGCTACCTTTGCTGCCAATTTTGAAAAACTGTCCAGATTATCAACCGGCTGGCCATTAAACTCAAGGATCAGATCCCCCTGCACCATACCAGCCTCTTCAGCAGTGGAACCGGATCTCACTTCGGAGACCACCACCCCTTTCACATCCTTCAACCCCAGCTGGCGGGCCAGTTCAGGTGTCAGTTCACGGATACTGATACCGATGCTGGCAGTTGCCGGTTCACCAGCGGCTGCAGTATCACGTCCTTGCTGCCCAACGACTAACTGCAGTTCCATACGCTTGGTCTTGCGGATCACCACAATCTTGACCTGCTTGCCCACCGGAGTAGCTGCCACAACCTTGGGCAGGTCGGTTTCAGCATTTACAGGTTTACCATCAAACTGGACAATCACATCCTCAACCTTAAGGCCTGCCTTGTCCGCAGGGGTACCTTTCTCAATATGGGTAATGATTACCCCCTTATCCGTAGCCAGACCGAGGGATTTAGCCAGTTTGGGAGTCAAGGCACCGAAGTTGACCCCCAGATAACCTCGTACCACTTTGCCGGTAGCCTTTAACTGGTCGGCAACCGCTTTGGCCATGTTGATCGGAATTGCAAAGCCGATCCCCTGACCATTGGCAATAATGGCGGTATTGATACCGATGACCCTGCCACTGCCACTGAAAAGCGGACCGCCTGAGTTGCCAGGGTTAATGGAGGCATCGGTTTGAATATAATCGTCATAGGGACCACTGCCGATTACCCGTCCCTTGGCGCTGACAATACCGGCTGTAACGGTGTGTGCCAAACCAAACGGATTGCCGATGGCCATAACCCATTCACCTACCTCCAGGGCGTCACTATCCCCCAGCTCTGCAAAAGGTAACGGAGCTTTATCATTGATCTTCAGCAGGGCCACATCCAGCTTGTCATCGCGCCCCTTCAGCTCTGCCTTTATTTCACGGCCATCAGAAAGCTTGACCATAATCTCGTCAGCCCCCTGCACCACATGATTGTTGGTCAGGATAAAACCGTCTGAACTAATAATGAACCCGGTTCCCATCCCCTGCTGTTTACGTGGCTGTTGCGGAATCTGCTGACCAAAAAACTGCCCGAACAGGTCAGCAAACGGATCATTCCCCATGGACGAACCAGGTCCCCGGATGGTGGCTCTGGCTTTGACATGTTTGACTGTCCGTATATTAACCACCGTCGGCTTCAACCGTTTAGATAACGCAACAAAGTCAGGGCTGACAATTTTTGCCTCCAGCCGTAACGGTGCAAGAAAAACCAGACTTAGTACCAACAACGTTCCCAGTGTCATTAAATGCCGTAGTTTCATCTGTGTAACCTCCATCAGAGTGCTGTGTTATCTGCCTTCAGGACATAGCCCTGACCGCGTACCGTGTGAATCAACTTGCAGTTGAAGCCCTTGTCCACCTTCTTGCGCAGGTAGTTGACGTAGACATCAATAATATTGGTAAATGATTCAAAGGAATGCTCCCATACCTTCTCGGCAATCATGTTACGGGAAATCACCGTGCCGGTATTACGCATCAAATATTCGAGCAGCCCATATTCCTTGCTGGTCAGATCAATCTCTTTTTCTCCCCGCCAGACCTTGCGGGAAAGAGGGTCCATACGCAGGTCAGCAACAACCAGTTCAGCACCCCGATCACGTGCGCCCCGGCGGGCCAACGCCCGTACCCTGGCAGAGAGCTCTGCAAAGGCAAACGGCTTCGTCAGGTAATCATCTGATCCTGCATCAAGCCCTGCAACAATATCATCAGTCGTATCCCTGGCTGTCAGCATCAGAACCGGAAGGAGTATGCCTGCAGTACGCAGCTCCCGCACGACACTGAGTCCGTCTTTGCTTGGTAACATAACATCGAGTATCAAAAGCTCGTATGGCTGTTGCCCTGCCAACTGGACCCCGGCCTCACCATCGTGGGTAACATCCACCTCGTAGCCTTCCTCTTCAAGACCACGCTTGATAAAAGCCGCCACTTTCTTTTCATCTTCAATCACAAGAATCTTCATATCCGCTCCCAAGGCATCAACGAGTAATCATTATTCAACAAATTGCCCAACCATCCGGCGCAGGATCTCGGAAGCAGATTCCTCAACCGACTTGCAGGTCACATCGATAATTAACCATCCGGGGTGCTGACGGTAATACTTGCGGCAAAAAGCGATTTCATCCTCGATTTTTTCATAGTCGGCATAGCTGTTCTTCATACTCTGCCCCATGGTGACCAGACGGGAACTGCGGATCTCAACCAGCCGTTTCGGGCTGATAACCAGTCCCACCACCTTGCGCGGATCAATACCATCCAGTTCTTCAGGGGGATCGATCCCTTTCACCAGCGGCACATTGGCAACCTTATACCCCTTATTGGCAAGATACATGGAAAGCGGGGTCTTTGAAGAGCGTGAAACCCCCACCAAAACAAGATCAGCCTTACAGAGACCACGATTTTCCTGACCATCGTCATGCTTGACCGTAAAGTTGACCGCCTCCATTCTGCGGAAGTAATCGGTATCGATCTGGTGCAGCAAACCGGGCGTGGACTGGGCAACTGATCCCAGAAAAACCGACAGACTGTGTAACAGGGGGGAAAGCAGGTCAAAGGCCATCAAACCATGTTCTTTGGCAATCGTTTGCACGGCAATGGCAAGTGAAGAGTCCACCAGCGTATAGACCAGCAACCCCTCTACATCGGCTGTTACCGTAGCAACAGCCTGTTGCAGCTCCTGCAGGTTACCTACTTTTGCCAGACGGACAATACGTACTTCCGTACTGCCGAATTGGGAAAGGGCGGCGCGCACAACCCGCTCTGCAGTCTCACCGGTGGAGTCGGAGAGTACATAGATTTTTTTCATAGGTGGCATCCCCGTTAAGATCTGAAACTTAATGGCTATTTTCTAATGAAAATTAATCAGCGCCTATTGTTTTGTCAAGGTTTATTGTTGTCAGTAATTGACTGTTCTGCTAGACACTAGAACTCTGGCTGTAAGCTCCGCCAGCATCACGCAATCAGGAGAGTTTACATGACTGCAGCTTGGTATCAGGTTACCTGTGAGATCCCTGCCAGATTTTCCGAAGCCCTGGCAGATTACCTTTCGGATCTATCCGGTTGCGGGGTCTGCACTGAAAATCGTGACGTTGACAGCTTTTCAACCGACGATATTCCTGCGCTGACGACCGCCTCAATCACCTGCTATTTTACGATTCCCTGCCCTATTGAGCAGCATGTAGCAGACATCACAACGTTTCTTGCCAATCTTCCAGAACCTTTTCCGCTGGTGCCCCCCCAGGTCAGTCTGTTGGGCGAAGAAGATTGGGCCAGCTCATGGAAGGCCCACTTCAAACCCCTTGAGATAGGGCAGCATCTGCTGATCACCCCTTCCTGGGAACCACAACGTTCAGATGAGGGGCGTGCGGTGATCGTACTTGATCCTGGTATGGCCTTTGGCACCGGTGGCCACGAAACCACCCGACTCTGCCTGGAGTGTCTTGAAGGGCTGCTCAGTCCACCACCTCCCGAATTTGAGACAATGAAAATACTTGATCTGGGCACCGGTTCCGGCATCCTGGCCATTGCAGCCGCCAAACTGGGAGCACCACAGATAGACGCCGTTGATATTGACCCCCAGGCGGTGCTTGTTGCCGCAGAAAATTGCATTCTTAATGGTGTGGAGTCCCGTATCAACTGCAGTACAACCCCCCTCGCACAACTTGGCGATACCTACCGGATCATCCTGGCCAATATTCTGGCCGAAGAGCTGGTCAGGCTTGCCCCGGAAATTGTCAGCCGCCTTGCTGCTGACGGCGACCTGATCCTCTCCGGTATCCTGGCAGAGCGTGAAGAACTGGTATGCAAAGGATTTGAACCGTTCCCGCTGACGTTCCTGTCCTCATTGGCTGCCGGTGAATGGCGCTGTCTGCATTACCGGAGACAACCATGAGCGGACGACGTCGCTTCATCGTCAGTTCCCGCAGCATCCGTGATGGTTATGCATCGTACGATGGTCCCCTGCACCATCATATGGCCAGGGTGCTACGGCTCAGGACCGGTGATGAGGTCATGCTGGTTGATGAACAGGGACGACAGTATCAGGGAGTTATCGATCAGGTAACCCAGGAATGGACTGCCATACGTCTGTCCGATCTCCCTGAAGCTGCAAAACCTCCTGCAGGCCCGACCATAACGGTTCTTCAGGGACTTCCCAAGGGCGAAAAGATAGAACTGGTGTTGCAGAAGGGGACTGAGCTGGGCGTCACTGAATTTTCCATCTTCAGGGCAGAACGCTCTGTACCGAAACTTACCGGCGACAAACTGTCAGGGAGACTTGAACGCTGGAACCGGATTATTGAAGAGTCAGTCCGCCAATCAGAACGATTTGATAAACCGTTAATCAGCTGGCACCCTTCAGCAGCCGCAGCTGCTGAAGGGGCTGCCGAGGCAGATCTGAAACTGTTGCTCTGGGAACGGGGCGAGCCAACCCCGTTACGTGATCTTCTGGAAGGGATACCCCGCCCGACCAGGATTGCCCTTGCCATCGGCCCTGAAGGAGGATTTCACCCGGACGAAGCTGAGGCATTTTGCCGTTGGGGCTTTACCCCGGTTACGCTGGGGGAACGGATTTTACGTACTGAAACCGCCGCCCTTGCCATGACTGCAATTGTGCAGTATAAATGGGGCGATATTTAAGAAGCAGCAAGAGGAGGTGACCCGATGAAATGTCCCAAGTGCGGTTATACAAGCTTTGAGAGTTATGATACCTGCCGCAAATGTTCTGCAGATCTACTCGAATTCAAGCAGACCCACGGGCTGACCGCTCTGGTTTTACCGCCCTCCCTGCGTGCAAGCATGGTGGCCGATCTGAAACAGGAGATCAACGACAACGACAGTCCAGCGGAAACGGGTGGTGATATGTTCAGTTTTGAGCTGCCAACCGAACAGAAATCACCTGAAACTTCTTCGGACCCGTTCTCGTTTGATGATGCCCCTGCAGTTGCAACCCCGATTTTTTCCTTTGATACCCCACCGGTACCCGCACAGGATGATCCGTTTGCATCCCTTTTGGAAGCTGCACCACAACAAAAAAGCAAGGAAGTCGGTAATCAGTCGTCAGCTGAACAAGGGATTGAACTCAATAACTTTTCCTGGGATGACACCCCTACCCCCGGTCAGCCGGGTAGCACACCGGCAGCGCCCGCCAAATCAGCGGACGATGATTTTAACAGCCTGTTTGGCGACCTGGGCGATTCCGGCAAGAAATAGTTCTACTTTGCCAGATTCAAAACAGTAAACCTTAACCCCCTCAATCCCCCTTACATAAGGGGGAGGTTTTAAAGCTCTCCCCTTATGTAAGGGGAGCGGGGAGGGGTTAAAGGTTTCAACACAATGCTAATATGATCAAGTAAAAACAGCTGTATCCATCCATTACTCTGTATCCTCTAACGAGCGGGATTTTCCCGCTCTTTTTTTCATGGAGCGGTTGTGTCAGCACCCCATGTCAGAATTTTATCTGAAAACCTTGCCAACAAGATTGCTGCCGGAGAAGTGGTTGAACGACCTGCCTCAGTGGTAAAGGAGCTGGTGGAAAATGCGCTTGACGCCGGAGCAAACGATATCCGTCTGGAGATCACTGCAGGTGGACGTCGCCTGATCAGGGTCACCGACAACGGACACGGCATGTCCCGCGAGGATGCCCTGCTGGCTCTGGAACGGCATGCCACCAGCAAGATCAGATCCGACGTTGACCTTGAGACCATCTGCTCACTGGGGTTTCGCGGTGAAGCACTCCCCTCCATCGCTTCAGTCTCCCGCCTGCGGCTGAAAAGCCGGGAGGCGGCCAGCATTGAAGGGACCGAGATCATCGTTGAAGGGGGCACAATCCGGTCTGTCCAGGCCTGCGGTATGGCTGTCGGAACCGATCTGACGGTCGAACAGCTCTTCTTCAACACCCCTGCCCGACTTAAATTTCTCCGAAGTGCCGAGACCGAGGCAGCCCATGTGGGAGACTTGATGGTACGGCTGGCGCTCTCCCGACCTGACGTGGCCTTCAGCTACCAACATGATGGACGGGAGACCCTGCGGGTTTCCCCCGGCGATCTGCAGCACCGGTTACAAAAACTTGTGGCACGGGATGCCCCTCTCTTCCCGGTGACAGGAGAAACCGCTGCAGCCAGTCTCAACGGCTATCTGGCGCCGCCGTCGGCTGCCCGTTCAACAACCGCCGCACTGTTTACCTATATCAATGGCCGTTTTGTGCGGGACAAGGTCGTGCAACACGCCATCATGCAGGCCTTCAGGCCGATTCTCGAAAAAGGACGCTATCCGCTGCTTGCACTCTTTATCCAGCTGCCTCCCGGAGAGGTGGATGTCAATGTTCATCCCACCAAACATGAAGTCCGTTTCCGGCGTCAGAGCCAAGTGCATGACACCATTCAGGGGCTACTTGAAGAGGTACTGCGCGAATCACCCTGGTTGCAACGCCATGAAGTACCGTCGCCTTCTGTAGGGGCGTATGGCCATACGCCCCTACAACCCCACCGCGCCGGAGTTCAACAGGCGCTGAACACCTTTATGGCAAAACCTGTTGTTGCCCAAAACCGGATCTTTGAACCGCCGGAGCCATACCAACAGCCAGAGACAGCGACAGACACGTCTCCTGCAACCGGTTATTTCTCCAGCCTGGGTCTGATCGGCCAGTTCCATGCCGCCTATATTCTCTGCCAGGCTGAGGACCGGATGGTCATTATTGATCAGCATGCCGCCTACGAGAGGATCAGGTTTGAACAGCTGAAAACCGGATTCTCCACCGGTGGGATAGAGTCCCAGCGCCTGCTTCTACCGGATACTCTGGAGCTTTCCTTTACCGAGGCTGACACGGCACGTCACCATCAGCACCAGCTGGAACAGTTGGGGTTTGATCTGGAGGAGTTTGGAGGACAGACCTGGCGGATCGCAGCTGTTCCGCAGATCACCGTGCAACGGGACTACTGCCGACTGTTACGGGATCTGCTGGCAGAACTGGCAGCCCATGGCAGCAGCTCAAGCTTTGACCAGATCCGGGATGATCTGCTGGCCAGAATTGCCTGCCATAGCGTGGTGCGGGGACGCCATCCCCTGGACCGGCGTCAGATGGAGGAGTTGCTAAGGGAGATGGATCGCGCCAGCTTTTCCGCACACTGTCCCCATGGCCGCCCGGTTTCCCATGAGATCACCCTGCGTGAACTGGAAAAGTTCTTTCACCGGACATGAAACCACGTTTACTGGTCATTACCGGCCCCACCGCCTCCGGCAAATCGGATCTGGCGCTTCAGCTTGCAGAGTCTCTGAACGGCGAGATCATCTGTGCTGACTCCCTGACCATCTACCGGGGACTCGCCATCGGGAGCGCCAAACCGACTCTGGAGCAGCAACAGCGTATTCCCCACCACCTGCTGGATATCCGTGATCCCACCGAGCCATTTACCGCTGCAGATTTTCGGGAGCTGGCCACCGAGGCGATCATGGTCTGCATTGCACGTGGCAAACGGCCAATCCTGGTCGGCGGAACAGGACTCTACCTGCGCTCATTGCTGCGGGGGCTGAACAAGGCACCGGGAGAAGATCCGGCCCTGCGCGAACAGCTGCTCAAACGGGCGGAACAGGAAGGGGGCGAGGTTCTGCTGGCAGAACTGGGCCGCTTTGACCCGGCTACAGCGCAACGTCTGCACCCCAACAATATGCTGCGGATCATCCGCGCCATTGAGGTGTACCTCTGCAGCGGTATCCCGCTGTCTCAGTTCCACGCCGAGCACCGCTTTTCAGAAACCCCTTTCGATGCACTGCAGTTCTGTCTTGATCTGCCACGTCAGATTCTGTATCAGCAGATTGATCAGCGAGTTGAGCTGATGCTGACAAACGGGCTGCTGGAGGAAGTAAAGCGACTCCTGCAGGATGCCATCCCCCCTGATTGCAAGCCGTTGCAGGCGATCGGCTATAAAGAGGTGATCAGCCACCTGCGTGGAGAGTTTGACAAGGACGAGATGATCCGTCTGATCAAACGTAACACCCGCCACTTTGCCAAACGTCAACTCACCTGGTTCAGAAGCGAGCCTGATCTGCAGTGGGTTGCATATCCCGAAAACTCTGCTACTATCAAATCTGCAGCTGTTACGTTCTTCGCCTAAAGGAGAGAGACCATGTCCAAAGCCCCCTTCAACATTCAGGACCAGTACCTGAACCAGTCCCGTAAAGAGCATGTAAAGGTCATTGTCCGTATGATGTCCGGCGAGTCCCTTGAAGGCCATATCAAATCATTTGATAACTTTTCGCTGTTGCTTGATGCTGGCGGAGATATCCTGATTTACAAGCATGCCATCGCCACCATCACTTCCGTTGACGGCACCTTTCGTCTCCACCACCATCAGTAACCCCTTTACTGCCAGAACATGCAGGGACTTCTGATTGAAACCGTTATGCCCGGTTCACCGGCAGACCGCGCCGGGCTGACACCCGGCGAACGGTTACTGGCCATTGACGATACCGGTTTGCGGGATCTGATTGACTACAGCTGGCTGGCCAGTGATGACGAACAGGAGCTGACGGTCAGCGACCAATCTGGTTCTCTCCGCACCGTTCTGCTGGAACCGGAACCGGGCGAACCACCCGGACTGACCTTTACAGCGCCTGCCCCCAAACGGTGTGGCAACAACTGCATCTTCTGTTTCGTGCATCAACTCCCCAAAGGGTTACGCCGCCCCCTGTATGTCAAGGATGAAGATTACCGGCTTTCCTTTCTGCAGGGCACCTATGTCACCCTCAGCAACCTGAAGCCTGCCGAACTGAAAAGGATCATCAGCCAGCGGCTCTCACCGCTTTACATCTCGGTCCATGCAACAGATCCGGCCATCCGGGAACAGTTGTTGGGAAGGTCTGGGATACCGCCGATTCTTGATCAGCTGAAGCAGCTTGCGCAGGCCCGGATTGTGCTGCATACCCAGGTTGTGCTCTGCCCCGGTATCAATGACGGAAAGCTTCTGGAGCAGACGGTGGAGGAGCTGGCAACCCTCTATCCGGCTGTCCGCTCCCTGGCAGTGGTACCGGTTGGCCTGACCGAACATCGTGAACGGCTTCCTGAACTGACACCGGTAGACGCATCCTATGCCGCATCCTTTCTTGATCACTGGCAACCACGAATGCGGGCCATCAACAAAGGACTTGGTGATGCCTTTCTGCAGTTGGCCGATGAGTTTTTTCTGAAGGCCGGGTATCCGCTGCCTCAATTAAAGGAATACGGCGACCTGCCCCAGTGGGAAAACGGTGTCGGTATGGTGGCCTGGTTCCTGAAAGATGCTGCTGCAGTACTGAAACGGGCAAAGCCGCTATCGGCTCTCACTGCAACGATTGTCACCGGTCAATCCGCAGCCGGGTTTGTGGGAGACTTTCTGCAGGGGTTGTCAGAAAAAACCGGCTGCCACCTGACAGCAGCAGCCATCCCGAACCGGCTGTTCGGTTCCAGCGTCACCGTTACCGGATTGGTCAGCGGTGGTGATATCGTCTCGGAGATGCAAGGGAAAAAACGGGGAGAGTTCCTGCTGATCCCGGAGGTAATGCTCAAGGAGGGTGAAGGCTGTTTTCTCGACAATCAGACACCGGAAGCACTAAGCCAAAAACTGGGCATGCCGGTTGCCTGCTTTGAATCAACACCGGGAGGGTTATACAGAACCCTGCAAAAACTGGCCAGAAAGAAGGGCCGGTGAACAGTCACCGGCCCTTCCTGTTATCCTGCTATCTACGTTAATCCTACTCAACCAGCTTGGCAGAGATAATGGTAATCGGTTCAAGGGGCACATCACCATGACCGGCCTTGTTGCCGGTTTTAACCAAGCGCATCTCGTCCACCACATCCATCCCTTCAATCACCTTACCAAACACGCAGTAGCCGAAATCATCCTGGCGCTTGCCCTTGTTATCGAGGAATGCGTTATCAACGGTATTGATAAAAAATTGTGAGGTAGCTGAATCGACCATTGCGGTACGTGCCATGGCCACGCTGCCACGAACGTTTTTAAGCCCGTTCTGGGCTTCATTCTTAATGGCAAACTTGGTCTTTTTAGGCTGCAGATCAACATCCATCCCGCCACCCTGGATCATGAAATCCTTGATCACACGGTGAAAGATCAGACCATCATAGTAACCGTCCTTCACATAGCCCAGAAAGTTCTTAACAGTGATTGGTGCCTTTTCCTTATTCAGTTCAAGGGTAATATTTCCCTTACTGGTTTCAAGCAACACTTTGGGATTCGTTTCTTCTGACATCACTCGCCTCCTGTCACCGACACTGCGGTAGGTATAAAATTTAGATTATTTTGTATAGCATACCGTCACCCACCAGAAAAGGTAATTTGAACTCTTTGACAGGACAGTCACCTTTCGCTACCCTGTCTCACCATGCGCAGCCTTGAGAACACCATCATCCGCCTCCTGAAACAGAAACCGTTCTACGGACATCTGCTGTTACAACTGCGGCGTGTCCCCCTGCAAGGCCGTGACCGGTCCGTTGCCGTAACCGTCCGGGACGGCATACCGATCCTGTCGGTTAACGATGCCTTGTTCAGCAGCTTTACCCCACCGGAACAGGAAGCGTTGCTGGAGCACCTGCTGAAACATCTGCTTCACCTGCATCCGCTGCGTCGCCGCGAGCGCCATTCCCATGATTGGGATGTTGCCTGTGATCTGGCCATCAACCCAGGCATTGACGGCCTGCCAGGCGGCGCGCTGTATCCCCAAAACTACAGGATGGAAGCAGACCTGTCAGCCGAGGAATACTACGACCTGATCGTCCCCCCCTTTGATATGGGCAACCTGGAAGGCAGCGGTGCAGGCCGGGCAGAACAGGCCAGCAGCGGGATTGATGGTGCGGGGGCTGATTCCGAGAGCCAGCTGCAGCAAGCAGAAACCATTGATGATCATGGAGCCTGGCAGGATGCAGATAGTACCCCGTTAACCCTGGCAGAAGAGATGCTGCGCAGCATGGTACGGGATGCCCTGCGGGGCAGTGATGGTGAGACACCGGCAGATGTCCGGGCGGTGGTGGATGCACTGCTGCACCCGGCACCGATCCCCTGGCGGCAGATCCTGCGGCAGTTCATTGCAACCGCTGGCAGAACCGGCCATAGCAGCACCTGGATGCGGGAACACCGTCGTTTTTCCCACCAGACACCGGGGGTACGCAAACGGCGTAAACTGAACCTGCTGGTGGGGATTGACGTCAGCGACTCCACCAACATCGTGGCACTACGGGAGGCGTTTGCAGCGGAACTGGTCAACCTGGCACAGGGGCGGGACTGCAGCATCACAGTCCTGTACGCCAACAGCCGGATTCAACAGATCGAAACCTTCAGCAGCGCCTCATTTGTAGCCCAGCGTTACGATGGCGGAGGTTTTACTGATCTGCGCCCGGTCTTTGAGTATGCCCGGACCATGCATCCCCTGCCTGCTGCCATCATCTACCTGACCGACGGCATCGGCCCGGTGCCGGAGCAGATGACCTTTCCTACCCTATGGGTGCTGACGCAGGAGGGAGAAAAACCGGCCCCCTGGGGGGTAGAACTCAGGTTGACGGTATGATGTCAGAACAAAATCAGTTTAATGACTTTTCGAGAAAGGCCGTTGGGAATGGAACAGATCTATTCTTCCACAATGCTGATTCTGGAAACCAGATCACGGAAGAAATCATGGGACCAGATGGCCAACGCTTGTTGATCCTTCACGAATGGTGCCACATCCTGCCGCGCCTGATCAATATCCAGCCGGTTTATGGCAGTAAGCATCAGCTCATTGAAGTCACCCCTCTGTAAAACTGCATCGCCGCTCCAGTTACCTGTCTGTCGCATCCGCTGCTCCAGATGGTTCAGGTTAAGCTGCGGATGATTGGCGGCATACCAGACCAGATCATACCAGTCACGCCCCTTCACCCGATTGTTCCAACGACGAAACAGCAGGGCGTGCAGTTTACCGGCAAACAGGCTGGGAAGCGTATAGCAGCGGACTGCAAACGGTATCGGCTGTAACAGGTAACGGGTGGTAGTCATAAAGCCGGGTGGTGGGTCAGTATCCACCTCAATCTTGATCTTAAGCACCTGGCCGGGAGCTACCATCCGGGTTATCCGCTCATCCGCCTCAATCACCAGCAGTTCGTTGCGTGTGTTAGCCTTGAGAAAGGCCGACTGTACCGCCGTTTCAATTGATTTCGTAACCGACTCAACCCGCAGGTTGAAACCAAAGGCCCACACCTCCTCCTCCAGTGCAGCACTGAAACGTTGGAGAGAAAACTGCGGGTCTGGTTGTAACAAAGAGAAATCAAGGTCTTCTGAAAAACGGTCAAGCCCGTGGAGAATCCGTAGTGCGGTGCCACCGTAAAAGGCGGCATGCTCAAAAAAGCGGGCACGCCACAACCCCAACAGGGCTGTTTCCTGGATAATCTCCCGCAGCGCCCGCATGGTGTCATCCAGGCTTTGGGGCTGGTATTTGGCCAGCATCCGCTCTATGGCATCATGCATTGTTTCTCTCCTGCTACCCTGTTTGCAACTGCTTGACCAGACCGGCCAACAGCTTCAGACGGTTGGAGCGATAAGCCCCGGCAATGGTCAGCAGACCGGCCGCGTCAAGCTGTTGTAGTGCAGCCAGGTCTATCCGCAGGTTATCAGTCAGGTACTGCAGCATCCCTTTGCGGGTGGTAATGCCGCTGCCCCGTTCCTGCACAACCCGGTCAGCCAGGGCCTTTTCAGGTGCTGCCATCAGAAATGAGCGGCCATCGGTCAGTTCAACCCGATCAATGCCGATACGATAGGCGGCCATCGGAATCATCCGATACCTGAAGCAGCCTACCGGCGTCTCAAAATGCCGTGAACGACCACAGGTAACCGACGTGATGGTCTCCGCTCGTTCAGGGGTAAGGCCGTAATAATGGAGGGCATATTCAAGGGATATATACGAGGGACCGTAGATCAGATTTGCCAGAAGCTCCCGGCAGTAGGGGGAACGACGCCGGTCCTCGCCAAACAGATACAACCCCTTCTTGACCCGGATAATTTCCTGCTTACGCAGTAGTGAGGTGATTTTTTTTCGCGGAAATGCATAACCCTGCAGGGAATCCAGCAGGGTCTGGTAATCAAACTCTTCAAACGGTATGGCTTTGCGCAATTGTTCAATCATAAATAGCCACCTGCCTATGCAGATAGAATAACTATTTAAGCATAGTATGTCTACAAAAATGCCACTTACTATGTCATAAAGACTACTTTATAGCATACTTGTTACTGTCTTTCCGTATAAACCCATCCTTCACCATTCCCTCCAGAATCCGCTCAAACCGTTCTGCTTCAACATCCAGCTGTTTTTGCATGGCGCGGACTGTCATCCCACCAGACTCCAGCAACAACCGCAGCACCGCCCCCCGGATCTGACGGTCTGAACCTTCAAACCGGCTCTGCTGGGTATGATGTCGGCTGCGCCGCGATGGATTGGGGAAGCGGCGCTTCAGGTCACTGCCGTAATCCATCAGGGCGTTGTACCAGTTACGTGGATTGGCCTGATCCAGCACCGCCTCTGCAACCGGTAGTAGCTGTTTATCGGTGATCCCTTCCTGATCTGCAAAGAAGAAATGCAACAGTACGGCCCGGATATTGGTTTCAAGAAAGATCTGAGGCCGGTTGAAGGCAAAGGAGGCGATAGCTCCGGCCGTGTAGGGGCCGATACCAGGCAACTGCTGCAACAGGACAGGATCATCCGGGATACTGCTATCCCACTCATCCACAATCATCCGGGCTGCCCGCTGCAGGTTCAGGGCGCGACGATTGTAGCCCAACCCCTGCCAGGCTGCCAGCAGATCAGAGGCCGGGGCTTCAGCAAGGGTTTGCGGATCAGGAAACTGCTGCACAAAAGCGGTAAATTTAGGGATGACCCGATCCACCTGGGTCTGCTGCAACATGACCTCGGAAACCAGTACCTGGTACGGATCACCACCCTTTCGCCAGGGGAGGTCACGATAATGCCCTTCAAAATAGCTGTATACCAGCTTCTGCAATGCAGCTACGACAGATGCAGTTATCCCTTCAGCCAGAACAAGGT
>Ga0209373_10002559_pt1 | contig 18022 bp, 13 predicted proteins | sample Higcelweek5metaG_FD_187173 | JGI IMG/M metagenome (GOLD analysis project Ga0209373, IMG submission 187173) | Freshwater pond sediment microbial communities from the University of Edinburgh, under environmental carbon perturbations - High... | ecosystem: Environmental > Aquatic > Freshwater >... | reverse complement strand
GCCTGAACGTTACAGCCCGTTCTGCAGCGACATACCTGTAGTTGACAAGTATAATATCTCCATTGTATCACCGCGTACAGGCAGCCGCTTGTTTACAGATCCGGAAATGCCTGACGGAACAAGTGTCCTTAAAATTAAATGTAAAGTATCGCCGTCACCCTCTTCGGTAATATGGTATGTAAACAATGAGGAGTATAAGGTTGTTTCATACCCCTTTAACCTGTCATGGAAAATGAAAAATGGTAAACATACATTTGCTGCTGGAATTCCGGGTACTGATATAAGAAGCGAACCTGTGAATATTGAAGTTTACTGAAAATATTATTCCGGAAGCAGCAATTTGCGAGGTGTGTTTTATTTTATATGCAATAAACTGCAAAATAGAAAATTTAAAAAGAAAACAGATGTTATTTTAATTTGACAAAAAACATACAACGTGAATATTATCACAGAGTAAATATGAAGAATATTATTATATTATTGATTACATTGTTTTTTTATAATACAGGCTCGGCAGCACCGCCAAAAGCACCAAATTATAATCAACTCTTCAGATTGTTTGATGATGTAATTTATGTCAAGCAAAAATATAAATCATACCTCCGAATCAATCATTTTGATGCAACAGTCAAGCCATCTGCTTTCAAGGTTTATGGTCCGTTTCAAGAATTTATTTTTAAAAATGAAATTAACAGCCTAAAAGATACCATTAGCACCGATGCTACTGTAATGTCAATAATTAAGCCGTTAAAAACATGGTTCTTTTTACTTGAAAAAGATACACTGCAAATTGAGGTTAGGTTTATTTTTGAAAATGGGAAATGGGCGTTTGTAAAAATTGGTCCTCAAACTGTCGACTGGGAAAATGTATTGAAAACATATCCGGATTTATCAAATGCAAATCCTGTTTTAATTAGCAGTTACATACACAATTATCTGCATTTTCCAGATGTGAGTAGTAATAATTTAACATTAGCAATAAGGCAAAGATCTAAAAATGAATATAAAAGGTTGTTTACTGGAGATTCGTGTGATTTGATAAGAAATAAATACAATCTCCCTATTATTTCAAATAAACAGAATGTTAAAAAGCTTCTATCTGTAACAACTGATTCATACGACACTCTTATTGATTGCCGAAAAACATTTGATTTTATAAATTCCAATATCAAAGAATAATAAAATGCAGACTGTTTAACCCCAAAAACAAAAAAACTCAACATCACCCGGAATATTTTTCTATTTATTATATGAATAGACCAAGTTAATTATGGCAGAGAGGATTGTTTGAGTGTATTTTTTAGTTCATTGAGCAGATGTTCACATATATCTGTAACTGTACGTCTATTGCATTGAATTCATTTCAGGCGAAAAGTTTCCGCCCTGCAGTGTTTTGTGAAATTCAATAAGATACTGATATTTAATCAGATATAAATTATTTGCTGATATGAAGTACATTGTACACAGCAGTAACAGCCGGGGTATCCGGCAGGAGAATGCATGCTTGTTCAGGTAGAAATCTCATCATTTGCAGTTGATCCGACACGAAATACACCACTTCTGATATTAAAAGAGATAAGCGGTAATCGTTCACTTGCTGTTCCAATCGGGCCGCTTGAGGCAAGTACTATCGCTATGGAATCCCTCAAGGTGACACCAGAAAAGCCTCTTACCATTGATCTTGCAAGGATAATTCTCGAGCAGCTGGGCGGACATCTCAGCCGGGCTGTAATTTATGATCTTGTGGACCAGTCATTTCTTGCGCATATTCAGATCAGCACCGGCACATCTGTTGTATCGATAGACTGCAGGCCATGCGACGCGATCGCGCTTGCGATGCGCTGCAAGAGCCAATTATTTGTAAATGATTGTGTGTTTGAAAAGATAAGCGGCAAGGTGCTCAGCGAGAATGAGCTTATCCGTAAGAATATTTCGTCAATTGACACTACTGAATTTGGAAGATATATACTGGAGTGATAATTCTATGAAAAAAGTCCTGTGCAGCGTTCTATTCATCCTGACTATTTGCTGTTTAAGTTCCGATGCGTCTGTGGTATTTGACAGATCAGTCTCTTTTTATAAAGAGGGCAGATACGACTCCACGATTCATATAATCAGGACATATCTTAAAACAAATGGCCGGAGTGCGGAAAATGAAGTTCTTGTGCCTCTTGTGACAGAGGCTCTTGTCCGTAAAGATGATTATGCATCGGTGCAGCGTCTTTTCACCATGTTCCGGCAGAAGTTCCCGTCTTCGAAATACATGCCGCGCATGTGGTATCTTAAAGGTATTGCAGATGCAAAGCTTAAGAAATATAGCGATGCACTGAGTGATTTTGCCGCGGCCGTCGACGGCGGGTTGATTCCTTCCCTTCAGACAAATGTCTACAGCAATGTGGAACTTCTTGGAGCCAATATGAATGCTGCAGATCTTTCAGCTCATATATCAGATAACGGCAATCCTGCGATTCAGGAGATTATCCGTTACTTTGAAATTGTAAAGCTTGGTTCTGTCGGACAATATGGGAAAGTTCAGGCTCAGGCTGATAATTTCAGGAACAGCTTTCCGCGTTCCCGTTTTGAATCATCAGTGAGAGATATGGTTGTACGTGCAAAGGAACAGGAACGGCTTTCAATGCAGGTAGGGGTTCTGGCTCCGCTTACAGGGGATGCCGGTGAGGTAGGTAAACGTGTTGTTGACGGTATAAAACTTGCATTTGAAACTTACAGCGGGCAATCAGGACAAATGATAAGCCCGATCATCTGCGATACAAAAGGCAGTATGATGGAGAATGCGAGAAAAACAAAAGAACTTATTGAAGTGCATAAGGTTCCTGTAATACTGGGGCCTGTGCTCAGTCAGGATGCAATTGTCAGTGCTTCTATGGTGCTTGGAAAAAACACCACAATGCTGACACCGACTGCCACAGAAGACGGCATAGCACTGCTTGGTGACAATATCTATCAGATGAATGTGTCAATTGGCACGCTTGCCCGCAGGATCGCGTCATATGCAATGAACAATCTGAACATGAAGGAATTTGCGATCCTTGCGCCATCGACCGAATACGGAATTACAATGGCCAATAGTTTCAAGGAAGAACTGAAAAAGAAAAATATTGAGGTCGTTGCTGAAGAATACTTTGAAGAGGGTGCTAATGATTATTCTGCACAATTCGGGCAGCTCAGAAACAGGCTGCTTCAGAAGTATCTTGACAGGCAGGCAATTGAAAAGGGCGTAAACGGCAAGAGTGCAATATCCAGGAGTGACAGTCTCAAATATCTTGACACTACACTGACTGTGAGCGGGCTTTTTATTCCCGCAGAAGCTGATGATGTGGTGATGGTTGCGCCGCAGGTCGCATTCAACAGAATAAAAACACAGATACTGGGCTCAAGCGGCTGGCAGAGTAAAAAAGTCATTGCTGACGGTTCAACCTATGTGCAGGGTGCTATGATCAGCGCGACAATTGAACCTGATCAGAATTCAAAAGAGTGGATTGATTTTAAAAAGGCCTTTAAATACCGCTTCAATTATGATGCAGACAGAATTGCCGCTCTTGGATATGATGCAGCCAATCTTATTGTCAATGCAGTGCGCGGTGCAGGAAGCGAAAACTCATCCCGTATCGCCGACGCGCTTCTTAATGTAAAGGGATATCAGGGACTTGCCGGAGCAGTGTCTTTTGATCAGGCAAATAGTGGCGGTTCAAATGCTGAAGCCGCAATCATGAAAGTGACAGCAGCGGGCTTTGTTCGCGTTCAGTAAATCAGGAAACATACATGGCAGATGATTCTGTCCTGCTGCGGGAGCTTTGGAAAATAAAATGGGAATTCTAATATATATTGTCAAGGAGACGTTCAGGGGCCTGTTCGCGGCAAAGCTTATGACCTTTGTGTCAATTATAACCATCGGGGCGTCACTTTTTTTCATGAGCCTCATCGGTCTTGGAATTTTCAACATCAACGGCCTGCTTAAAAAAACTTCTGATCAGTCTGACATGGCGGTATATCTCAAAGATGAATTCTCATCAGATAAAAAAAATGTGGAATCACTGACCGGAACCATCAGTTCCTTGGGCCAGGTGAAAAAGGTCGGGTTTATAGACAAAGATTCTGCAATGTCAAAGTTTTCTAAAGTTTACGGAAGTGAAATGCTTGATGCTGTCAGCGGCAATCCGCTCCCTGCATCAATAGAAGTCTATGTAATCGAAAAATACCGTACTGTAAACGCCATCCGTGAACTGCAGGGAAAAATTGAGAGCCTTGCCGGAGTGGAGAGCGTGCGCTATTCGCGCGAATGGATTGATCTTGTCGAGAGATTCAGGATGTATTTTTTCATAGGCGCGGCAGTGCTTATAATTGTGATGCTTCTTGTGCTTCACATAATGATATCAAACACAATAAAACTGACAATTTACGCACGTCAGGAGCTTGTAAGAAATATGCATCTTGTTGGTGCCACACGTTTTTTCATCAATACACCATTCATTCTCGAGGGTATGATGCAGGGGGTTCTGGGAGCGTGTGTAAGTGTCATTGCCCTGACTATTGTAAAGATTGCATTAAATCATATACCAGTTCTGTGGGGACCTTATTATCTTCCAGTGCTGATCATCCTGACAGGAGCATTCTTCGGTTGGATCGGAAGCCAAAGCGCTGTACGCAAATTTCTGGTGTGATGCTGTTTTTATGCTGCATCGTATTTTCTGCTTTTTCTGAAAAGAGCAGTACTGAATCCGTACAGTATGACCGTGAGATAAAACAGAAATCAGGCGTGCTTGACTCAATACGTGAGGAGCTCAAAAGGGGGCGTCAGAAGCTTGTTGAACTCGAGTCGCAGGAGGGTAATGTTCAGGAAAAGATAGTTCAGGTGGAAAAGAATATTGTTTCGTCAAGAACATATATCAATCTGCTGTCAGGGAAAATTGATTCAGTAGAGAAGCAGATTACAGTACTCAAAGATTCTGCGACTGCGGCAGGAAAAAGACTGCTTGACAGACAGAAGATAATGGAGATGCGGCTGCGCCAGGCTTATATGACCGGAAATCCCAATCTGATAATGCAGCTCATGAGTTCATCAAGTCCGACTGATTTTATCAATAAAACGCGGTATGTTCAGGAATTGAAACACTATGATGAAGATCTGATACATCAGATCGGCAGAGCAAGAAGTGCATTTGACGACCGCAAAAGCAGTTATCAGGATGAAAAGGCAAGGCTTGATGCTCTTGTAAGTACAAAGACCCTTGAGCATTCAAATCTTCTCAAAGAGGAAGAAAAAAGAAAGGGCATGCTTGACAATGTGCGCGGACAGAAGAAATCCTGGGAGAGTACTCTTGCTGAGCTTGAACGTTCGCAGCGTGAATTGAATGAGATTATAAGAATTCTCGAAAGTAAACGGAAAAAGGCAAAGCAGCAGGTAGATATTAAAAAGGTACAGTCATTTGAGCGGTCAAAAGGCAAAATGGACTGGCCGATAAAAGGATCTGTTGTTTCAAAGTTTGGAAAAGTTGTTCATCCTGTTTACAAAACAGTAACGATGAACAGCGGTATTGACATAAGCCCGTCAGGATCAGGGTCTGTTCTGAGTGTCGGGGCAGGAACAGTCATTCACACAGGCTCCATGCGCGGACTGGGGAAACTGGTGATTGTCGATCATGGGGCCGGTTACATTACAGTATATGCTCATTTAAGCGAAATATCAGTTAAAAGTGATCAGGCTGTGACAAACGGTTCTGTTTTGGGGCGGATCAATGTAAGCTCAGCTGAAAAGAGTTTACATTTCGAAATACGAAAGTCAACTGACTCACTCGATCCTCTTGACTGGCTGGAGTGAGAATAAGGTTGAGGTTGAGGTTGAGGTTGAGGTTAAGGTTAAGGTTAAGGTTAAGGTTAAGGAGGAATTCCTTAACCTTAACCTCAATAAAAACGGAGTTTTTATGCATTGGAAAAGATTGGTCGGGCAGGAGCGGATAAAGGATGCGCTTTCTTCTGCTTTTGTAAATAATACCCTGGGCCATGCCTATTTGTTTTGCGGGGACGCTGGAGTCGGGAAATTTGCTGCCGCATTTGAACTCGGCATGACTCTTCTATGTAAATCGGAGGGGGACAGACCGTGCGGTACATGCAGTTCATGTGTAAAGATGCTCAAGTACGGGCATCCGGATTTTCACCTGGTGATGCCTGTTGCACTTGAGACTGAACACCGCAAGGACAGCAAACTGACCGATGAGGGGTGGAAGTATGTCAGTGAATGTGCTGTTGATAGAATAAGTAATCCATACAGAATCAGGTCGTTTTCGTCCATTCCACAGGTTCCGCTTGATTGGGTTAAAGAGGTAAATCAGTCGATACTCCGGGGTGCACTTGAAGGTGAGCGCAATGTTGCAATAATTGATGGCATAGATATGCTGAGCGCTGAATCTGCAAATGCAATGCTCAAAACTCTTGAGGAGCCTCCAAAAGGTACTGTAATGCTTCTTCTGACTGAAAGAATCCATTCAGTTCTGCCGACAATTATATCACGCTGTCAGATAATGCGTTTTTCGTGGCTTGCGCCTCAGGTGATTGCGGATGAATTGTCTAAAATTTATTCTGTTTTGCCGCAAGACAAAAAAATTCAGGATGTTGCATACTGCGGATCACTTGGAAAAGCACGCATGTTATATGAAATTCCCGGGGTTGAGGTAACAAGTGATGCAGAAGCCTTCTGGAGACTTTGTGCTGTTCAAAACTGGCTTGAACTGTTTACGCTTATTGATAAATTAAATGCACTTGATGATTACGGCGCATATGAAAAATTCTTTACTGAGATGACGCAGCTCATAAGAAATGCTTTTTTCAATAAACTTGAGGGTACTGAAAACTATATTAGAGATCATGGAGCCCCGACTATTGCCTTAGGCACAGGGGTGACTCCTGAAAAAATAGAAAATCTGATGGAAATCTGCGGGAATGCGATACGGCAGATTGGCTGCAGAGCCAATATTTCACTTGTATTTGTTAATTTCACGATTTCGTTGATGGAGATACTGAATGTCGAAAAACAGCAAGCTGGTTGAGGTAAGTTTCAAGGGCGAACGTAAAGCGATCTATCGGGACCGCAACGAACTCGAAATTGCAGAGGGTGAATTTGTTGTCGTTGAAGCTGAGCGCGGGCTGGACATGGGCAAGGCATCATGTGTTGGCTCACTTGTCCGCCTCAAACGAGGTAAAGGCGAAACCCGCAGTATTATACGTAAAGCGCTTGACAGTGATATAGAAGTGTTCAATAAAAATCAGGAGAAGGAACACTCCTCTTTCAAGATCTGCAAGGAAAAAATCATAGAGTTCAATCTTGATATGAAGCTTGTCAGTGTGGAAATGCAGTTTGACGGGTCCAAGATTACTTTTTATTTTACCGCTGCGCAGCGCGTTGATTTCAGGGATCTTGTCAAAGATCTTGCGTCAATTTATAGAACAAGAATTGAACTGCGTCAGATCGGTGTCCGTGATGAAGCAAAGCGCATATGCGGATGCGGTGTTTGCGGACGTAAACAATGCTGCAGCGCGTTTCTCAATGAATTTGAGCAGATTACCACTCAGATGGCAAAAGACCAGCAGCTTGCACTGAACCCTTCAAAGATAAGCGGCAACTGCGGAAGACTTCTCTGCTGTTTACGGTATGAGAATGAGACGTATTCGGAAATATTCAAGGATTTTCCGCCTATGGGCTGCCGGATGACACTGAACGGAAAAATCGGAACATTAAATTATATCAATATATTTCAGGGAAAAGGGCTGCTTCACTATGATGATGGAGGCCAGGAATGGCTTACACCTGAGGAACTGAAGAAAGGAACTGTTGAAAATGTCACCTGATGGTGCTGTAAATCCTGAAAAATATCTGGTAACATGCGCGTTACCATATGCAAATGGCGATATTCATCTTGGACATCTTCTTGAAGCTGTGCAGACTGACTGCTTTGTAAGATATCATAAGCTTGCCGGTGATCAGGTCACATTTGTATGTGCCGATGACACCCACGGAACTCCAATTGAACTTTCTGCTTTGAAAAGAGGCATACTGCCTGAGATGCTTATTGCACAGGCCCGTGCAGATCATATCAGAGATTACGCCGGTTTTAATATTGGATTTGATATCTTCTATTCGACAAATTCCAATGAAAATAAAAATTATGCCGAGCTTGTGTACGAAAATCTCAAAAAGAACAATCTCATTTCCGAAAAGGAAATCAATCAGTATTACTGCGGATATGACAAACGGTTTCTGCCTGACCGGTTCATAACAGGAACATGTCCAAGATGTAAATCTGAAAACCAGTACGGTGATGTGTGCGAAAAGTGCAACGCGACTTATGAGCCCACAGAGCTTATTGAACCGCACTGCTTTATATGCGGGAATAAACCTGAGCTGCGTCAGTCAAAACATCTTTATGTTGACCTTTCACAGTGCGAACAGTTTCTCAGGGAGTATATCAACCGCCCCGGCGTGCTTCAGGATGATATGCGTAATTTTGTCAAGACATGGCTTGATGAGGGTTTGAAACATTGGTGCATTTCCCGTGACGGACCGTATTTCGGATTTAAAATTCCCGGCACTGAAGACAAGTATTTCTATGTCTGGATGGATGCGCCTATTGGTTATATTTCGTCAACTGAAAAATGGTGCAGGGACAATGGCCGCCGTGTTGAGGAATTCTGGGCAAAAGACTGCGGCACCAAAGTCATACATTTTATAGGTAAAGATATAATCTATTTTCATGCGCTTTTCTGGCCGGTAATGCTTGTAAACTCAAAATTCAATCTGCCGACCAAATTCTTTGTGCACGGTTTTTTAAATGTAAATGGCGAAAAGATGTCCAAATCACGCGGGACATTTATCTGCGCAAAAGAGTATCTGGAAAAAGTAAAGCATCCTCAGGCACCTGAATTCATGCGCTTCTATTTTGCATCGAAGCTGATGCCCAACTCATCGGATATTGATCTCAACAGCAATGAGCTGCTTAACAGAGTGAATACGACACTTGCGAATAATATAGGCAATCTGCATCACAGAACATTTGTCTTCTGCGAACGGTATTTCGACAAGAGTATCCCTGATGTCAATTGGGATGAATCCATTGCGACGATTATTGACGAATCGGCAAGAGAGATTGCCGGATACTACGAACGCAGTGAGCTCAAAAATGTTGTTGAAAAGATTCACCTGCTTGGAAGTCTTGGAAATAAATACTATCAGGATTGTAAACCCTGGGAACTTATAAAGACTGATCAGGTCAAAGCCGCGGAAGTCATGGTAACATGTGTCAATCTGATAAAGGCGATTGCTGTTTTTATCAAGCCGATCACTCCGGAACTTAGCGCAAGGGTCGAGAGACAGCTTGGAATGACTTTTTCCTGGAAAGACTATGTTTTTTCACTGAAAAACAAGCCTCTTGGTACAGTTGAGAAACTTGTCAAGCCCATTGAGGAAGAGGAGCTCGCACCTGTTTTTGCTGCTGCGCAAGTCAGGCAGGAGGAGGCTGTGGCAGAAGATGAAAAAGAGGGATTCATAAGTCTTGATGCATTCAAAAAAGTTGAGATGAAAATTGCTAAAATCATAAGTGCCCAGAGAGTCGAGAAGTCATCAAAACTTCTTAAGCTTCAGGTTGAAATTGGCAAAGAGAAAAGACAGATTGTGTCCGGTATCGCCATGTCTTATCCGCCTGAGGATCTTATCGGTAAACAGGTAGTTGTTGTCATCAATTTAAAACCAGTATCGTTATTCGGTCTGATCTCCGAGGGTATGGTTCTGGCTGCGCAGGGCGCGGATGGAAAACCTGTTCTTGTATCTCCGGAAAAACTTGTACACTCAGGAGCAAAAGTTTCATGACAGTATTCGCAAATGCAAGGGAGCGAATAACTGTCCGGCAATGTGACGATTTTCTTGTAAGTAAACTCTCGGAAGAACTCAGTGTTACGCCGGCAATTGCTTCTATTCTTATCGGGCGAAATCTTACTACCTACGATGAATGCAGGTACTTTTTCCGACCGGACTGCAGCCATCTCCATGATCCTTTTCTTTTCCGCGATATGGAGAAGGCAACAGAGAGAATCTGTCTTGCAATAAAGAATCATGAGAAAATATTTGTATATGGTGATTATGATGTTGACGGCGTGACATCCACCGCTGTCATGATCAAGGTGCTGCGTTCATTAGGCGCAGAATGTGATTTCTATCTTCCAAACCGGATGGTTGACGGATACGGAATATCAGAATCCGGAATCCGTCAGATCGCATCAAGCGGCGCGACACTTCTGGTTACTGTTGATTGCGGTGTTACAGCATCGGATGAGCTTGCACTGGCAAAATCTCTTGGCCTTGACTGTATCGTAACTGATCATCATGAACCCAAAGAAAAACTGCCTGATGTCATTGCAATTATAAATCCAAAAGTTCCATTTGAGACCTATCCTGATAAATTCCTTGCAGGAGTCGGGGTGGCATTCAAAGTATGTCAGGCACTTGCAGCAAAAACAGGGGCCCCTGATGAACTCTGGATGTCTATACTTGACTTTGTGGCACTTGGAACAGCGGCTGATATTGTTCCGCTTGTCGGAGAAAACCGCATTATCGCCAAACTCGGATTTGACCGGCTCTCTAAATCAGATAATGCCGGGCTCAAGGCTCTTATTAGTCAACAGGGGCTCAGCGGCAAGCGTATATCCACGGCTCAGGTTGTTTTTCAGATAGCGCCGTGCATAAATGCTGTCGGCAGACTGGGAGATCCGCGCCGCGGAGTGGAGCTGCTTTTGACAAATGATACTGAAATCGCGCAGAAGTATGCACTCGCTTTAAGAGATGCCAACACAGAGCGCCGCTCACTTGATAATACTGTAGCCGATGAGGCCTGTGCATGGGTCAATGAGTACTGCAGACCCGAGCATGATTATTCTATTGTTGTCGGTAAAGAGCAGTGGCACGTGGGTGTTATCGGCATTGTGGCATCAAAACTTGTCGAGCGGTATCATCGTCCGTCAATACTGTTTTCCATCGGTGCCGATGGATTCGCACGGGGGTCAGGAAGAAGTATTCCGGGGCTGCACCTTCTGGATGCTCTTGACAGATGCTCTGACGTGCTTGAATCCTACGGTGGACACGCGGCAGCGGCAGGTATGAGCTGTAAACGGGAAAATATCGAAATGTTCAGAAGTAAATTTAATGATGTAGTGCGTGAAATGATTTCTTCGGATGATCTTGTGCCGGAGGTGATTGCCGATGCCGAAGTGACAATCGGTGAATTATCGCCGAAGATGTTTCGTATTGTAAAGGAAATGGAGCCTTTTGGTCCGGGCAATATGAGGCCGGTGTTTTACTGTAAAGATCTTCAGCACAAATATGCGCCTAAAGTTGTCGGGAATAAGCATGTAAAGATGGCGCTCACAAAGGATGGGGTAACTTTAGATGCCATAGGGTTCAATTTAGGTGAACGCTTTACAGAAATAAAAAATGCCGCGCGTATGGGAGTGGCGTTTTCGCTTGATGAAAATGAGTGGAACGGGAAAGTAAGTCTGCAAATGAAAGTAAAGGGATTCTCTGTATGAAAATGTGGGATGGAAGATTCAGCAAACCTTCCGATTCGATGATGGAAAGGTTTAACAATTCACTCTCTTTTGATAAAACACTTATTGCCGAGGATATAGCCGGGAGTATCGCCTGGGCCGGAGCGCTGAATAGAATAGGCATTTTTAAAGATGATGAGCTTGCGCTTGTAAAAAAAGGACTTCTCGGCATTCTTGACGATTACAACAAAGGTGAGATAAAATTCACACAGCAGGATGAAGACATTCACATGGCTGTGGAGAGAATTCTTGTTGAGCGGATCGGAGACACAGGAGCTCGTCTGCATACCGGCAGGTCAAGAAATGATCAGGTTGCCACTGATTGCCGGCTGTATACAAAGAACGCGCTCAAAATGATAATTGACAATGTCGCAGAGCTTCAGAGAGCGCTTATACTGCGCGCTGAAAATGATGAACAGATAATAATGCCGGGCTTTACTCATTTACAGCAGGCACAACCGGTTGTCATGTCGCATTACTGGATGTCATTCTTCTATATACTCGAACGTGAGAATAGCCGCCTTGAACATGCGGTTGTCTCAACAGACATGATGCCGCTTGGGTCCGGGGCAATGGCGGGCAGCGGTTTTAATGTTGACAGAAAAAAAATTGCAGATGAGCTCGGCTTCTCGACTGTGTCGCCAAACAGCATGGATGGTGTGGCGTCAAGGGATTTTCTGCTCCAGGCACTGTCTTCCATAGCATCGCTTGGAATAACTATCAGCCGTTATGCGGAGGATCTTATCCTCTGGTCAACAAGAGAATTCGGATTTGTGGAGCTTGATGATGCCTGGTCGACAGGGTCGAGTATCATGCCCCAGAAAAAGAATCCCGACTCGCTTGAATTGATAAGAGGGAAAAGCGGCAGGTTCGTGGGAAACTATATGCGGTTTGCCACAACCCTCAAGGGAATAGGGATGACCTATTTCAAGGATTTACAGGAAGATAAAGAGCCGCTTTTTGACAGCGTTGCGCATATGGAGATGGTTCTTAAAGTATTCACCCAGGTGCTTGTCACTTTAAAAGTAAATAAAGAAAATATAACCGCTGATCTTGACCCGCTGCTTCTTGCGACAGATCTGGCAGATTATCTTGCCCGTAAAGGTATGCCGTTTCGGCTTGCGCATAAAGTTGTAGGGCGCATTGTGGCATATTGCATAGATAATAAAAGGCCGCTGAATGAATTGACGCTTGATGAACTTAAAAAATTCTCTGATATGTATGACAGTGATGTTCTCAAATGTTTTTCATGGGAAGAGGCACTGAGCAACAGAAATATTTATGGCGGTACAGGCAGAGAGAGTGTTAAAGAACAGATAGCCTGTGCAAAAAAACTTGTCGGTTAATAGGTTGTTGATTCAATAATCTGTTGGAAAAAAATAGTATAAATACAGGAAAAAATTGCAGGTAAACGGCATAAACAGTGAATAATAATCATGGAACTGATTGATTATTAATAAGTTTTTTCAGATATAAAAAAATAATTAAATTTTTCTGAAAAAATTTGGCAAAACTGAATATGTGTGGTTATATTATAAATACCAGCAATTACTATCCTATCTGCAAGGCCCTCTTGCAGCAATTGGGTTAAGTGGAGACGCCGGTGCAATGCCGGCGTTTTCTTTTTATTCTCTCTTCATTTACTTCCTGCAACTATTATATTTTTTCCTTGTATCAGTTAATTTAAAAATCTATACTGAAAGTTAATAAACTTATATTAAAGACGTATTTTTAAGTGTTGTTATATATTCTTATTTGTTTTATAAAGAGAGTTCATTATGCGGGATAATTTTCTTGTTTTCGGTTCACCTGCCATTGGTCAGGAAGAGATTGACGAAGTTGTTGCCACCATGAAATCGGGCTGGCTTGGAACAGGGCCGAAAACGCACCAATTTGAACAGGAGTTCGCAGATTACCTTGGTGTAAAGTACTGCGCCGCTGTGAGTTCCTGTACCGCAGCACTGCACTTGTCAATGCTTGCGGCAGGAATCGGGCCCGGTGACGAGGTTATTGTTCCGTCAATGACATTCTGCGCGTCTGCAAACGCGATAATTCACACCGGTGCGACACCTGTTTTCGCTGACTGCACATTGTCTGAAATGACAATTGATCCCCTTGATGTAAAACGGAAAATCACATCCCGGACCAAAGCGATTCTCCCTGTACATTTTCACGGCCGCCCTGTGTTTGTAAAGGAACTGCAGGAAATTGCCCGTGAACACGGCCTTTTTATTATTGACGATGCCGCGCATGCCATTGAGACACAGTACAAAGGGGAAAAGATGGGCCACTTTGCAGACTGTACATGTTTCAGCTTTTATGTTACAAAGAACATGACCACTGTTGAAGGCGGCATGGTTGCAACAAACAATAAAGAATGGGCCGACAGAATAAAAGTTTTCGCGCTTCATGGAATGAGTAAAGACGCGTGGTCACGTTATTCAGACAAAGGATACAGACATTATCAGGTTGTAATGCCGGGGTTCAAGTACAATATGACTGATATGCAGGCGTCAATAGGTCTGCACCAATTGCGCAAGCTTGAGAAAAACTGGCTGCGCCGCAAGGAGATCTGGGATATTTACAACAGTGAATTTAAAGACCTGCCGCTTATTCTTCCGGCTCCTGTTGAGGAGAATTCCCGCCATGCGTATCATCTTTACGCGGTGCGTGTGACAGAAGATACCGGTGTGAGCCGGGATGATTTTATGCAGAGGCTGCATGAGCAGAAGATTGGCACAGGGGTGCATTATACGGCGCTGCATCTGCATCCGTATTATAGTGAGACTTATGGGTATAAGATGGGGGATTTTCCGAATAGTGAAGCTGTTGGGGATACTACGTTGTCATTGCCGTTTTCAGCGGCGTTGACGGATGATGATGTGGAGGATGTGGTCAGGGCGGTGAGAGGGGTGGTGTGATGCTTTCTAACTGGTAACAGTCCGGACCATGTATTAAAATTTACAGCAATAGAATTATAAACTACTATAGATCCGCTTTTCAGTTTTTTGTAGCAAGCCTTTTTATTTGCCACCATTTGTCAATTGAAGGTTTACTTTCTCTCGTATCTCTCATTAAATTCTTTTTTTATGTAAGATTTTTCTCAGCGGTAGTAAGAAACACCAATGTTGATGCAGTCATATGAAGCATATATGCGACAATATGATCAGGCACTTCAGTTGGCGTTGACCCTTGGCCATGCCCGCTCAGCTTATTTCTACCTGTAGGAATGCTGCTTTCAAGTAAGCTACGTAATGAACTAAATTTTTGTTGCCAGAACTGAGGAATAAGTTCTTTATCAAAACAAATTTGAATAAGTAATTTTGCTGTAGCATTTTGATCATACTCCCATTTACGCTTATCGCAAATGGCTTTCATGGTGCTTTCGAAAGACTTAAGGCAATCATTCAATGATTCTTTATTTTTTCCATGCCTATAGTGGTCATATGCACTCAAGAATTCTTGCTGTGCTCCTTTGTAACTTCTCTCATTCAGTAATCGGAGAGCTGGCTTTACTGCCTCGATATGGATTAGTTCAGAATCTACTCTTACAATTTCTCCATCTAAATACTGGTAACCGATTCCTTGTTCTTTAAAGCGAGTGTTGAGTTCGTTTATTGCGTTATCTGCCAATTTTGAGGCATTATTTCGTCCAAGGTAATCGCATTTGCGTGTTATTTTGTCAATGCACCTGAAGCTTAATTCGACAATATCTAATTGTGTCTCTATTTCTTCAACTTGAAGCAAGTAGCTATAGAGTTCTTTAAGATACATTCGATTGTTATATTTTTCTGCAGTTGGAAGCGCAAACAGACCGTATTCTCGACATAAGATATCAACAATAAATTTATATGATTGTATTACATTTTCCGAGTAACTATAGTGGCTATAATAATCACTTTCATTTCCTATCGCATCTTTCCATATATGTACTATTTGTACTTTTAGTGTATTTGGTAAATTGTCATATGTATATACATCAGGCATTTCACCTCTTAGGACTTTTTGCCGTTTAGAAAATAGATCGAATGTTGTCATAAATAATATGTTTATTCATTGTTAAGAATAATTTACTTTCTTGAAGATGAAATTGTAATTCTAATTTGTTTTGTCATTTCATCTTTAATTATAGACATTATTTCACTTGAAGATGAAGATAAAAATGATTCAAAAATAGTTGGCAAATCAGTAGTTTTTCCTTTTTGTCCTCTTAATGTAATTAGAAGAAACGTTCTATATAATGGGTCTGAAAATGTATATTTATCTGAATAAGAATCAAATTTTAGTAAATTGCTCCTTTGTGTAGATGAAAGTTGCGCTAGATATTGTGTTAAATTTCCTCTAGGATATTTAGGCTTTTGTTTGATAATTTCTTTGTATATATCACATTGTTTTGCACCGTCCTGACCAAATGTAGCAAGTGTTGCTAAGATTAATCTACAATTATCAAATTTTGAGCTTCTTTTTTGTTTGAGTGCAAGATCCATTGATGCTTTTAATGTATCAGAAGTTTCTTCTAAATACTGGCTAATTGCTGCTTGTAAATGCTTGTCTTCAATTTCGATTTGTTCATTAATTCTCGCATTTATTTCTGCTACATTACAAATGTTTAAGCACAAATGGTGGCAAACAGATGCAAGTCCGTTTGAATAATGGACGATCCCTTTTTTAATTGTTTGGGGCATTTTAAAATTTAACAATTCTTGGCCTTTTTCAATTATTTGAAGGTTTTCCTCATTTGACATTAAAGGAACATGAATTTCAGCAATTCGATTTTTCATTTCAGGATCATATTGAATAACCTCTCGACCAGTTCCTACTGCACCAATTGCAATAATTTTAAGCTCATGATAATTATCAGCCATATCCATAAAGACTTTTAAGACTTGAGATAACTTTGCTTTATCTTGTTCTTTAATTTTATGAAAATCTTCTAATACCCAACAACACTTTGTTTCTCCTAATAATCTACCAAGTGTCGAGGCCGTTAGTTGTGGAGGCAGATATCGTTCCTTTTTAACCTGATTAGCAGTTTCAGATGAAAATGTCAATTCATTTTTTATTCCAAAGTATTCAGCAGAAATTGAGGGTGATATCGAAGTAGATTTTGTTGTTGTTTTTTCAGATGTAAAAAAAGGTGCTAATTGATCAAATGCATCTACTAATATATTTTCGTATGTCATCTCTGACATACACCGTGTAATTATATGATCTTCATAAATTTGGTGTAATTTATTCAGTAATAAGGTGGTTTTTCCAGAGCCAGAATGACCATATACAACAAGTTGTTTGCCAGGTGTTTGTAAAGCGTTCACTAATTTATTGTTAATAGATTCTCTTTCTATAAAGGTTAATCGAGCTGGTGTTGTTGGCGTAAATACATCGTGAACAGTAAAATTAATAGGAGTTACTATATCTAATCCTCTTGTTAACATTATTTCCTCTATTTATTAAATGTTTCTTTCTTACCGACTTCAATAGGCTAGAAAAATATTGAACAAAACCGTTTTAATTGGCAATATTACAATATAGATATATTATCAACTGCTTTACGCTTAATATTACACGTCTAATTGTTTCAAAAAAATTGTATCAATTATGATTCTGGAATAAAAGTAAAATTATACTTAATATAAACTTAAAATCACTCCAGCCACTCTACAAATCAACAAAAAACCCAAAATGCCAAATAAATCTCATTATTTCTTGCTTTCATAAAATTGAAGAAAATCTGTTTCTAATATTATAAGTCAATAATTTCTATGTAAATAATACAATTGTTGTATCATCACAGTTGTAAGGTTACATCCGTTCCAGTATTGCCAATCCGTAACAACATATACCAATCGCAACACCTACTGGGACGCACACTGTGCATCCCTACAAGTGATAATTGATAAAAAAATGACATTATCGCAATACAAAAACAGAATCAGAAAATGCTGATACTGCCTGCCGCGTCAACGGTTTGCAGCACCCTTTGAAGGACTCCTCGCCCTTCAGATCCCCTGCTACCTTTCTTTCCAGAGCTAAAGAAAGTAGCCAAAGAAAGCTCTTTAGAAGACACTGGCCCTAAAGGTATTTTATCATCTGTAAAAAATGTCTGAACTCTGATTTATATGATTGAAATGATGGGCATGATCTGAAATACATTTCACACCCATTTTAATGCTTAGAAAATATGTCGAATCAGCAGACTGAAGGCTTGAAATCAAATTTGCGACAGTAAACAAATGGAAATCTGAACCGGATCAGTGGACAAGAGATTGTCATTGGCGTTATTAAATGTCATGGTAATCATGAAAAGTGATATAATTCTCAAACATGATGTTAATATAACATTTCCTGTCATGTTCATCATGTAAATCACGAAAAACAAGGTTCAGATCGTTCTTCTGCCCCTTTAGCTGGCGCA
>Ga0209373_10002558_pt1 | contig 18023 bp, 15 predicted proteins | sample Higcelweek5metaG_FD_187173 | JGI IMG/M metagenome (GOLD analysis project Ga0209373, IMG submission 187173) | Freshwater pond sediment microbial communities from the University of Edinburgh, under environmental carbon perturbations - High... | ecosystem: Environmental > Aquatic > Freshwater >... | reverse complement strand
ATGTCGATGCCAATGCCGGCGATGCCGGAGCCGCCATCGGCCAGGCGCAGGTGCGACTTGAACACCAGCCAATGGCGCTGCTCTTGGCCGGCCAGGGCGAACGACTCCTCGTACTGCGTCGAGTCACCGTTCTGGCGCGCCAGCACCGCGTCATCAATGGAGCAGTGGCGCTCCGCATTGTCCGATGGATAGAACTCCCGCAGGGTGCGGCCAAGAATTTCGCTCTTGTCCAAACCATACAGCCGGGTGAAGGACTCGTTCACAAGAAGATAGCGGGACTGGGCGTCTTTGCAGACAAAGGGCACCGGCAAGGTATCGATGAGGTTCTGCAGAAAGCGGTGGCTCTGGCCCAGCTTCTCTTCCGCGGCCCTGCGGTCGGTGATGTCGGTGAATGTGCAGTGCGTGCTTTGGAAACAGCCCTGCGCATCGCAGGCCACCCGGCCATTGATGCTGACCAGGCGCGGGCTGCCGTCCTTGCCGCGTAGCAGGTATTCAACGCCGCTCACCTGCCCCCGCGCCTTGAAGCTGGTGAACTGCTCCTGAAAAACCGCCTGGGATTCCGGGTAAAGAAACTCGGCGAAATTGCGGCCCAGCACTTCGTCCTTGGCATACCCCAAGGCGGCGAGCCAGGCGGCGTTGACCAGCAGCAGATTGCCGTTCTCGTCCAAGGACTGGTAGGCGATGGGCGCATTCTCGAAAAGATGCCGGAAGCGCTCCTCGCTCTGGACAAGCTTCTGCTCGGCCTCGCGCAGCCGCGTGACGTCGATGTTCGCTCCGACCAGACGCAGCGGCTGGCCCTGCGGGCTCAGCTGGGCCACGGCCGAAGCCTCTATGTGCGCCACGCCGCCATCGGGCCGCTGCACGCGGAAGGAGGCGGCAAAGCGCTCGCCCTTGGCCGCCGCAGCAATAAGGGCCTGGCGCACGGTCTCCCGCTCCCCGGGAGCGACGCGGCAGAGCCAGTCCTCGGGCGTGCCGGTGCGGTTTTTGTCGCTCAGGCCGAAGAGCTCCTCCATGACCTTGTCGCAGTGCGCGGCCCCGGTCTTGAGGTCCCAGTCCCACAAGCCCACGCGCCCGGCGCGCACGGCCCTCTGGAAGCGCTCCGTCACTTCGCGCAGCTCCTGCTCGGCGTCCTGGCGGCCGAGAATGCCCCACAGGCTATTGGCGAAGAGCTTCAGCTGTGTGATGTCCTCGTCCGAATAGGGGTCCTGCTTGTTGCCCACCCCAACCACCGCCCGCACCCGGCCGAGGCGGATCACCGGCACGGAAAGAAAACGGTTCAAGGGCGCATGGCCTTCCGGCAGCCCGCGCTTGCCGGGATGTTCGGCGGAAAAATCGTTCAGCAGCACGGGTTCGCGCAGGCGCACGGCATCGCCCCACACTCCGGTTTGCTCCAGATGATACAGTTCTTGCGCCGGGTTGAGACGGCACTGCTCCATGCCCCCCGCCGACCAGGCGTTCAGCGTGAACTGGCGGGTGGAGTCATCATAGGCGCAGATGTAGCCGACAGAGCTGGCGGTCATCTTAAGCATTTGCTCAAGGGCGAAATCCAGCAGCTCCGGGCGGGGCACGTGCTGCATTTCATGCAGGCGGAGCAAGGCGGCTCGCCGTATCTGGCGGCGGGCCTCAACCGCCTGAGCGGCATGCTGAGCGGTTATGTCGACCACCAGACCGCAAGAGCCCTGGAATTCGCCGCGCGCGCCGTAAAGAGGAAAAGGCATGACGCGGACCATGAGAGCCGAGCCGTCCGCCCTTGTCAGGCTTGTCTCGTAAGCCTCCCGTGAGCCCTGGCGGCGGGCGGCCAGCCGCTCCGGGCGGCCCTGCGCCTCCTCGGCGATCATGACCGAGACGGCGGGCCTGCCTATCAACTCCTCCGGGGCGTGGCCCAGCATGCGCGCAAAAGCCGGGTTCACGTACGTGATGGTGTCATTCTCATCATTCAGCACCACGCCCTGATCGGTGGACTCCACCAGGTTCCGGAAACGCTCGCGGCTCTCCGCAAGGGCAGTCTCGGCGCGCACCTGATCCGTGACATCCTGCACCGTGGACAAAATCAGCGGGCCGCCGCCGGAGTCGAAGGAGCCGGAATGCACGCGCACATTGCGCAGGGTGCCGTCCTTCAACCTGTGCACAAAGTCGAACATGCCGCCCTGGGCTCCGGCCTCGGTCAAAGCCTGGGCCAGCCGTTCCGGCGGCAGGGTGTTCAGATCGCCCGCGCAAAGCCCCAGCAGCTCCTCTTGCGAATAGCCGTAGAACGCCGCCGCCGCGCGGTTGGCATCCACTATGCGGCCGTCCTCCGGGTCGACCAGCAGGCAAACGGACCGGTTGCCCTCGAACATGGCCTGATAAAGCGCGCGGCGCGCGGCCTGGGCCTCCTCAGCCGCCTTGCTCTCGGAAATATCCTTGAACGCGCCGACGAAGAACAGCACCTGGCCGTCCTCGCCGCGCACAAGCCCGACGCTCAGAATCCCCCAGATGGGCTGACGGTCTTTGCGCATGGCGCGCAGTTCAAGACTGTAGCCTTCGCGCTGGCCAGCCAGGGATTCTTTCGTCAAGCGCGCGTTCTCGCCCCAATTCTCCGTGTGGAGGATGTCCGGCCAGAATAAGCCCAAGAACTCCTCGCGGCTGTAGCCCAAAAGATCCAGCATGGCGGGATTGGCGTCCAAAAGGCGGTCGTCTGCCCCGCACACGGCGACAGGCAGGCTGGAATGCTGGAAAACAGCGCGGTTGTAAGCTTCGCTCTGGCGCAACGCCGCCGTCATGGTCGTGGCGAGGGCCTCTGCCCTGGCCCGCATCACATCATTGTTGCGGCCGATGAGCAGCACCGCGGCGGCGAGCACGCCGCCAACGAACAGCAGCACCAGGGGTTCGCGCCGCTCCGGGGCAAAGGGCCCGGTCTGCGGCTGGCTGAACACCAGCGTCCATTGCTGGCCATACAGGTCGAGCACCGTGGCGCGGCTTTGCCCGGCTTCCCCTTGTGATGCGGAGTCGTACAGCAATGCGTCGGCCGTCGTGGCGGCGCCGTCGTAAATGGCCACATTGAGGCGCTGGCGCCCGGTGCCCAAGATGCCGGAAAGCAGGCTGCTGATGCGAAAGGGTGTGGAGAGGATGCCGCGCAAGGCGGCGCGGCGCTCCGCAACGGTGCCCGTGGGCGCGCCCTGACGGTATACCGGCACCAGGAGCAGGCAACTGGGCTCGATGCTTTTTCTGGCTGCGCCTGTCAAAAACACCTTGCGAGTAAGCACGACCTCGCCCGTGTCGCGGGCACGCTCGATGGCGGCGCGGCGCACGGGTTCCGAAGCCATGTCGAAACCGAGTATTTTCTGGTTGCGCGCGGTTCTTGGCTCCAAAAAGTCCAACGGATAGTAGTCGTCCCGCGATCCGGACGGAAAAATCTCATAGGCCGGCGACTGCGCCCGGCGCTCACGCCGGTGCTGGGCGAGACCGCTGGCCGGAACATAGGGCGCGTACCCGACGCCAAGAGCTTCTGGGAAAAAAGCAGAGTAATCCAGTCCTTGCACATAGCCGCGCCAGCGCTCGTCGGTAATGCCCTGGGCGCTGTTCAGCAGCCCTTGCGCGCCGCGCAACAGGAACTCATAGTCCCGCAAGCGTTCGGCTATGCCCGCTTTGACGCGGCCGGACTCCTGCTCATAGCTCTCGCGCTGGTCCCGCTCGTAGCCCAGGAACGAGGCCAAGGCCAAGCTTGCGGCCGCGCACAGAATGAGCAGCGGCGGCAGCCAAACCTTCCACAACGGCAAGGGCCTGGTCGGCGGTACAAAACCGTCCGGGGGGGACGGCTCAAGTTGCGGCATGATGCGCCCCAAACAACGCGGCCTGGCGCCGCGCCGAAGGTGCTAAATGGTTACGTAAGTCAGGTTCCCTCTCCCCCTAGCAGGATACGTAATTCTGGGCAAGCGGGGCTACTGTCCGAGCCCCGGCGTCCACAAGTAGTAAAGCCCGGCGTGCGGCGGTAAAATGCTCTCCAGTCCCAGGTTGATGACGGCCGGGCCCTGCCCCGCAGCTTCCGAACCGGGCTGATAATAGGTGGCGTTCGGGGCCGGGCGGCTGCGGTAGGCCACCACGCGGGCGTCGGCAGGCAGACCCGCCAAGCTCGCGGCCTTGGCCAGGGCGTCTTCCAGGTACCCCACGCTGTCCACCAGCCCCAAGTCCTTGGCCTCCTGCGCGGTGAACACGCGGGCCGTGGACACGACCTTGAGCGCGGCGGGAGCCAGCTTGCGGTGCTCCTGCACCAGATCGAGGAAGCGCGCGGCCTGAGCCTTGACCATGGAGTCGACGAGCAGCTTCTCCTCCGGAGTGGATTCCCGGAAGGGAGAGCCCATGTCCTTCTGCGCGCCGGACTTGCTCACCTCAACGCCCACGCCGATCTTCTCCAAGAGCCCGGCCACGCGCGGCTGCAGGAAGATGACGCCGACGCTGCCGGTTATGGTGGTGGGCAGGGCGCAGATGTGGTCCGCCGGGAGCGAGACGTAATACCCGCCCGAGGCGGCGAGGCCCATCATGGCCACCACCAGCTTGGTCTTGGTCTCGGCCTTGTAGGTCATGAGCTCGTGGTAGATGATGTCGCTGGCCGTCGTGGTGCCGCCGGGGGAATCCACCTTGAGCACCACGGCCTTGATGTCCTTGTCCTGGCGCGCCAGCTTAAGCTGCGCGGCGACATCCTCCACCGTGCTGGGCCGCGTGCGCAGCAGGCCTTCCTTGCTGTGCTCGCTGATGAGCCCGTCAACGGTCAGCAGCAGGATCTTGCCGCCGCCGGAGCCGGAAAGAGTCTGCTCGCGGTAGGGCGCGTTTGGCCCGCCAAGCATGTTGAAATTGGCCGTGCAGCCCGCAAGGCTGAAGCAGAGGACCGCGAGGACGAGCGGAGCGGATGCGGAGCATGGAACCTCCTGAAAGTCTGTGGAGCTAGGGTGCGAGGGCGAGAACGAGGCCGGCGGCGGCCGCCACCTCGCCCATGAGGATGGACGCGCCGAGGAAATCGCCGTTGACTCCGGCCACGGCGCGCACAAGACGGAACAGCGGCGTCAGAAGAATCAGGACCGCCAGGACCGCGTAGCATGCGGCCAGGGGCCACAGCCACAAGGCTGGCGCCAGGGTCAGGGCAAGGGCCCAGGCCACGGCCTTCCAGTCCGCGCCGGAAAGGAACAGTCCGCCCAGTCCAGGCCGGCCATAGGCCTTGGTCGCCCTGCCGAAGCACACGCCGCAGGCGCGGCCGAACACGAAGACCCAGGGCAGCGCCCAGGCCCGGGCATGGCCCAGAATCTCGGAAAAAAGCGCCGCCTGGCCCAGCAGGGCCAGAACCACGGCGACCACGCCGAAGGTGCCGCAGCGGCTGTCCTTGACGATGGTCCAGAAGCGTTCCGGGCTGGTGTGCGCGGCCGCGCCGTCCATGACGTCGGACAGGCCGTCCAGGTGCAGCCCGCGCGTGAGGTAGGCGGACAGAAGCACCACGGTCCAGGCCTGGGCCAGGGGCCGCCCGGCGAAGAGCCCGGCCAGGGCCGGGGCGCAGGCGGCCGCGCCGATGACCAGGCCGCACAGAGGCAGGTGGAACATGGTGCGGCGCATGTCCGCTTCCAGAATGACGCGGGCCGGAGCCAGACGCGAGAGGAAGCCCAAGGTAGCGAGGAACCGCTGGAACACTTCGGCTACTCCGTCCAGGCCAGACGCAGGCTGTCGCCCCGGCGCAGGCCGAGGATCTGCGCGGCCGAGGCCTGGTTCGCCGCCAGCTCGTAAAAGCCCTGGCTGCCCGCCAAAAGGCCCACCGCTCCCGCAGGCAGGTCCGCATAGGTGTTGGCCATGCGCACTTCGCGGCGCTGCCCCCAGGGCATTTTAAGCGCCGTCACCGGCCGGGGCGGCGGAAAGCCCGCGCGCAGGGAAAGCAGGCAATTGCCATAGCGGTCCACATGCAGCACATGCACGTCGAGCTCGCGGGGGGCCTCCGGCCGGATGTGCGGCTCGGCCCAATCCGGCCGCACAAGTTCCGCGGCGGAAAGCTCGCGGCCAAGCTCCGCCATGGATTCCCCGGCTGCAAGGCGGGCGGCGAGCGGCGCGAACACATCGCGTCCGTGGAAGGTGGCCGAGGCCTCGTACACCGAGGCCGGGCCGGAAAGATCGAACACCTTGGGCGCCGCAGGGCCGGGCTCCGCCAGGCCGGGAGTGGTCAGCAGCAGGCCGAGCAGGCCGTTGTCCGGGGCCAGAAAGTCCTGCCCGCCCTTGGGCGTGGGCAGATGCGCGCCCACGATGCGCCGGGTGGAGCCCACGCCGGGGTCCACCACGCACACAAATACCGCCGTGGAGGGAAAATGCGGAGCGCTGGCGGCCAGAAAGAACGCCGCCTGCGACACGGCGAAAGGCTCCACGCTGTGCGAGATGTCGAGAAGCGTCGCGCCGGGGGCCTGCCGCGCCAGCGCCGCGCGCAGCTGCCCGGCGTAGGGGTCGGTCAGGCCGAAGTCGGTCAGCAGGGCTATGGGCCGCATGGGTTTCATCTAATAGGCCTTGCGCTCGGAAAAGCCCTGGCCCTGCACATTGAACCCAGAGCCCATGATGAGAAACGCGCCGGGATCGATCTCGTACACCAGTTCCTCCAAACGCTTGAGTTCAAGGTTGTTCAGCATGGTCAGCACCACTTCCCGCGGCTCGCCGCTCCAACCGCCGCGCGCCTCAAGCAGAGTGGCCCCGCGCCCCAGGCGGTGCAGCACGGCCTGCACTATGGCTTCCGGATGGGTGGAGATGACAAGGGCCATGCGCCGCTCGCTGAACATGGACAGGCAGGCGTCCGTCACCCAGCCCACCAGGAAGTTCATGGCCACGGAGTACAGCACGATCTCCAGCTTGAGCGTGACGAAGCCCACGGCGAACACCAGCAGGTTGAATAGGAACTCGAAGCGGCCGATGGGAATGCCCAGGCGCTCGCGGCAGATGACGGCCAGGATGTCCGCGCCGCCGGTGGAGCCCATGGAGCGCAGCGCCACGCCAATGCCCGCGCCGAGCGTCACGCCACAGGCCAGAACCGCCAGCCAGGGATCGGCCACGGGCAGCACGTAGTCGATCTGCCCGATGAGCACGCTGGTGGCGGCCATGCCATAGAGGCTGTAGAGCACAAAGCGGCGGCTGACCATTTTGAGGCCGACCAGCATGATGGGGACGTTGAGGGCGAAATACCAGGTGCCGGTGTCGAACTGCGGGAACACGTAATAACCCAGCAGCGCCAGGCCGGAGACTCCGCCGGTGAGCAGCCCGTGCGGCGCGGCCACGCTCTTGATGGAAAAGGCCACAAGCAGCGAGCCCGCGGTGAGCAGGAACAGGTTCCAGGGAACCGTGAAGGCGTAGCGGCGCAGGCTGCGGCGCAGGGTAGTGGCGTTGGCGGGCGTCATGGCTGCAACCTACAGGATTCCGTCGAACAGGAAAAGGGCCGGACGCAACACTCCCCCGGGCGCGCAAAGAACTTCCGCGCACGAGAAAAACATCAGCAAATCCTGGTGCGCCGGGCCGGGCAGCCCCCTGCGCGCCCGCCGCTACACGTTATGCAGCATCCCGGAGACGCTCAGGCATTCCGCATGGTAGGCGCATTCGCCCTGGTCGCAATAGCCCTGTTCCGCGCGGCCGAAGCAGTCGAAGTGTCCCTCTGTCCGCTGCGCCAAGCGCACGGATTCCACCCGGGCCAGCATGACTTCGCGGCTCGTCATGCCGCGTTTTGCCGAAGCCTTGGGCGCCACCTTGGCCGGAACCTTGGCCGGGGTTCTTGTCGCCGGAACCTTGGCCGCGACCACCTTGGCTGGAACACTGGCCTTGGCCGGAGCCGCTGTCTTCGACGCCTTTTTTGGCGCCGCCTTGGGCGCATTGGCGGTTTTCTTCTTGGACGCTATGGTGCTGGTCTTCTTCGTGCTGGTGCTCATGATAATCCCAACTCCTGATTGTCTGACCCCAGTTGAATTTCAAGTCCACCCTATCCAATTGAACGCAGGACGCAAGCCCCGCATACCGCAAATCCGTGTTTAAAATGCTGCCCAGACGCGTTCAAGACGCTCCGCCTTGCCAAAACCGCCTCTTTTCACTATCCCTGGGGAACGTAACCGCAAAGTGGAGTAAGCCCGCATGAATGTGCTCGTCATCGGCTCCGGCGGCAGGGAACACGCCCTGTGCTGGAAGCTGTCGCAAAATCCCAAGGTTGACCGCATCGTTGCCGCGCCCGGCAACGGCGGCACCAATGAAGTCGCGCAGAACGTCCCGTTGAAGGACGACGACATTGAGGGCCTGATGGCCCTGGCCAAGGCCGAAAAGATCGGCCTGGTCGTCGTCGGGCCGGAGGCTCCGCTGGTCAAGGGCATCGCCGACGCGTGCGCCCGCGCGGGCATACCCTGCTTCGGGCCGGACGCCTTCGCCGCGCAGCTGGAGGGCAGCAAGGCCTTCGCCAAGACCATCATGCGCGAGGCGGGCGTGCCCACCGCCGCGTTCGAGGTCTTCGACGACGCCGGGGCCGCAAAATCCTACATCAAGAGCCACGGCGCGCCGCTGGTGGTCAAGGCCGACGGCCTGGCCGCGGGCAAGGGCGTGGTGGTGGCCAAGACCGTGGAGGAAGCCCTGGAGGCCATCGACGACATGATGGTCAAAAAAAGCTTCGGCGCGGCCGGAGCCCGTGTGGTCGTGGAGGAAGCCCTGGCTGGCGAGGAGGCCTCGTTCCTGGCCTTCTGCGACGGCGAGCATTTCGCGCTTCTGCCCTCGGCCCAGGACCACAAGGCCGCCCACGAGGGCGACACCGGCCCGAACACCGGCGGCATGGGCGCATACAGCCCGGCCCCCGTGCTGCCGCAGGAAAAATACGCCGAAACCGCCGAGCTCTGCATCCGGCCCATTTTGAAGCGCCTGGCCGAGCTGGGCCACCCCTTCAAGGGCGTGCTCTACGCCGGGCTCATGTTCACGCAAAGCGGCCCCATGGTGCTGGAGTACAACGTGCGCTTCGGCGATCCCGAGTGCCAACCGCTTTTGATGCGCCTGGACGCAGATTTGTTGGAAATCTTCTTCGCCTGCGCCGAGGGCAGACTGACCCCGGACATGGTGCGCGTGCGGCCGGAAACGGCGCTCTGCGTGGTCGTGGCCGCTCCGGGCTATCCCGGGAGCTACCCCAAGGGCATGGAGATCTCCGGACTGGAGGCGGCCGACGCCCTGCCGGAGGTGAAGGTGTTCCAGGCGGGCACAGCGGCCAAGGACGGCAAAACCGTCACCAGCGGCGGGCGCGTGCTTGGCGTCACCGCTCTTGGAGCCACCCTGGCCCAGGCCAAGGCCAAAGCGTACGAGGCCGTGGCCAAGGTCCGCTTCGAAGGCTGTTATTTCCGCCGCGACATCGGCGACAAGGGCATTGCCCGCAGCAAATAGGAGAGCGTCATGATCAAAGTCGCCGTCTTCATGGGCAGCGCGTCCGATGAAGACCTGATGAAGCCCTGCGCCGAGATTCTCGCCAAGCTGGGCATCGGATACCTGTTCACTGTCACCAGCGCCCACCGCACCCCGGAGCGTACCGAGCGCCTGGTGACGGAGCTGGAGGCCCAGGGCTGCCAGGTGTTCATCTGCGCCGCTGGCATGGCCGCACACCTGGCGGGCGCCGTTGCCGCGCGCACCACCAAGCCGGTGCTGGGCGTGCCGCTGGCCGCCTCGCCTCTTTCCGGCATGGACGCGCTTTTCGCCACCGTGCAGATGCCGCCGGGCTTCCCCGTGGGCACCCTGGCCCTCGACAAGGCCGGCGCCCGCAACGCCGCCTGGATGGCCGCGCAGATTCTGGCCTTGTCCGATCCTGCCCTTGCGCAGCGGCTGAAGGACGAACGCGCCGGGTTCATCGCCGCCGTGGAAAAGGCCGCCGCAACCGTGGAAGAGGCCGACACCGCCCGCCGCGCCAAGAACAAGGGCCAGTAAAACAGCTTACGACACACGCCCGGAGGCCCATGCCCCAGCCCCAGCTCGCAGACGACAAGGGACGCACGGTCAGCTACCTGCGGCTTTCCGTGACGGATCGTTGCAATCTGCGCTGCCTGTATTGCGACGGCCGCATGAGCCAGCGCCTCACGCACTTCGACGTGCTGCGCTATGAGGAGCTGCTGAACCTCATCGGCCTGGCGGCGGACCTGGGCATCCGCAAGGTGCGGCTCACCGGCGGCGAACCCTTTGCCCGCAAAGACTTCATGGAGTTCGTGGAGCACGTGCGGGAGCGCTTTCCGCACCTGACGCTGCGGCTGACCACCAACGGCACTCTGCTGGCGCCCTTTGCCCCGCGCCTGGCAAAGGCCGGTGTCGACCGCGTCAATGTCTCCCTCGACACGCTTGCCCCCGCCACCTTTGCCCGCGTCACCGGACAGGATCTCTTCGACGAAGTGCGCCGGGGCATCGACGCCTGCCTGGAGGCCGGGATCCGGGTCAAGATCAACGCCGTGGCCCTGCGCGGCGTCAACGACCATGAACTGGCCGGATTCCTCGATTTGGCCCGGCGGCAGCCCATCGACGTGCGCTTCATCGAATACATGCCCATGGGCGGCGCGGACTGGAAGCCCGAGCAGGTTTGGAGCGCGGCGGATATCTTGACCGAGGCCAGCGCCTTGGCGGCGCTTTCCCCGCTCCCCCGCGACGACGCCGATGCGGGCCCGGCCCAAATGTTCGCCCTTGAGGGCGGCAAGGGCCGCTTCGGCCTCATCACGCCGCTTTCCAACCACTTCTGCGGCACGTGCAACCGCCTGCGCATAACCAGCGGCGGCGAGCTGCGCACCTGCCTGTTCAGCGACCGCACCTATCGCCTGCGCCCGGCCCTGCGCCACAAGAAGCTCGGCCTGCCCTTTGTGGAGCGCATTTTGAAGCTGGCCCTGCGCAGCAAGCCCGTCGGCGCCGATCTTCTTGCCGCGCGGCGCGCTGGCCAGGGCGTTTCCGCCACGTCCATGTCGTCCATTGGGGGCTAGCGGCGCGAAAAGCGAGCAAATGCCCGCCTTCACCCTTGTCATACCAAAATAGGGGGTTATCCTGTCTGCAATGACGGCACAGAAACGCCCTTACAGTCTCGTGGTCCGGCTCAGGCTTCTGCTCTGGTCCATGCTCCTGCTGCCCATCTTCGCGGGCACAGCCTTCTTCATGTTTCATTCCAGCCGGGTGCTGCACAGGCAGGCGGCGCGCGACCTGAACGTGACCTTGAGCCTGGAGCGCCAATTCATCGAGGAATGGATGAGCGAGCGCGTGGACGACATTGAGCGTCTGGCGGACGATCCGCGCATCCTTTCGCTCCACGGCCCGGCCCGCCACTCCCTGCTGGAAGCCCAGTTGAAGAACGCGCCGGAATTCAACGGCCTTGCCTACGTGAACGCGAAAGGAAAAATCCAGACCGACACCACCAGCGCGCCCCACCTAGACGTTTCAGACCGCCCTTATTTCAAGGCCGCGCAAAGGGGCGAACCGTACACAACCGATATTTTGAAAAGCCGCATCACAGGGGAGAGCGTCATTGTTGTTTCCGCGCCGGTCAAAGACGCGCGCGGCGCATTCCAGGGGCTCGTCTTCGGCACCGTGAGCCTTGACACTCTGGGTGTTCTGCTGCGCACGGCCGAGGCGAAGTCCCCCAGCCGCACACGCTTGCTGCAGAACGACGGGACGCTCATCGCGCCTCTGAATCAGGGCGCTTCCTTTCACGCCGGAGACGAGCTCTACGACCAGGCCGTGGCGCGGCGAGACCCGCCAGAGGTCTACCGCGACCAGAACGGCGCGCGCACCGTGGGCGTCTACCAATGGGTGCACGGCGGCAGCTGGCTGCTCGTGGCCGAGCAACCGGAAATGGAGATCCTCTCCACCCACGCCTGGATACTCGGCGTGCCCCTGGCCGGAGCCACATTGGTGTTCCTGCTCATCGGCCCCGCCGCCCTGCGCCTGGCAGGTTCTTTGCGCGCACCGCTGCGCAGGCTGGAGGACCACGCCAAGCAGATCGAAGCAGGCAACTACGACATGGCCTGCGCGTTCATCGATGAGCCGCGCGCGCCGGAAGAAGTGCGCAAGCTGAACCAGGCGTATTGCCTCATGGTCGACCGTGTGCGCAGCGCCCTTGAGGAACTGCGCCAGGCCTCCTTCACCGACAATCTGACTGGCGCGGCCAACAGAAGCTCCCTATTCCATGAGGGACCGCGCCTGCTGGATGCAGCCCAGCGCAGCGGCAAGCCGGTGAGCGCCCTGATGCTCGACCTGGACCATTTTAAACGCGTGAACGACACCTATGGCCATGCCGCCGGCGATGCGGTTCTGGCGGCCTTTGCGGCAGTGCTGCACAGCACCCTGCGCAAGAGCGACTTCTTTGCCCGCTATGGCGGAGAGGAATTCGTGGTGCTGGCCCCCAACGCCGGACCAGAAGCCGCCCGCGAACTGGCGGAACGCATCCGTCAAGCCACGGAGAAGCTTGTGGTTCCGGGAGAAGAGGCGAACGTAAGATTTACGGTGAGCATCGGCGCGGCGACCTTGGAGCAGAGTTCCGAAACGGCCACATCTGGTCGCGAGCCTTTGGAGGAGCTTTTAGCCAAGGCCGATGAGGCCATGTACATTGCGAAGTCTTCGGGCCGGAACCGCGTGGCTTCGCTGCCGCCTGTCCAAGCCGGTGTGAAACGCCAGGGCTAATTGACCGGCGCGCCGGAATTTGGTGAACGGCCCTCCGGGGCCTTGCGCAAGCGGACCACCTGTGTGCTGAAGCTCTGCTGGCCCGGCTGACAGGCCGGGCAGCCCTCAGACACAATCATGCACTTCTCGTCCAGAGTCTGGGCGTCTATGCCCGCCCAGGCGAGAATTCTCGTCGTGTCTCCGGGGCTCCAGATCACAGGCTGTCCACACTTGGCGCATTCCACATACAAGAGTTCCGGGTCGAACTTATTGGTTGCCATTTCCGGTGTCTCCTTGCTGCTTTCGCCCGCACAACGCGTCCTGAACCATTCGAACGCCCGTGCCGGAGCCTGTGTCACTACTTCTCAAAGATAATCTTCTCCAAACAAAGCGCAACCCCTGTTTCTGCATCCGATGCTGCATTTGTGTTTGAACTCGGTACGCCACGATAAGACTCTACGTAATATTTCGTGTATGTTTTTTCCTGTTCTTTCTTTACTTCCAGCTGTCCCTTCAGTATTTTGATGCCGCAGTGCTGTTTTGAGGTCGCCAATTCGCTGCACCATGCGCCAAGACGAACGACAACCCCCTTTGAGGAGAACGCGATGGATGATTTTCTGAAGGAAGCACTGGACATTGTTAAGGCCCAGGCCACTGTTCGGACCATGACGGAGGATGAGATTCTGTCCATGGTCCGCAGTCTGTGCAACGGCATCCGCTCCATCGGCCAGGCGACGGCTGAGGAAGAGGATGTTGCGGCTGTGCCCAGCACGGACCCCAAGAAGGCTGTCCGTGAGAAGAGCATTATATGTTTGGAATCCGGCAAAACGTTCAAAGTGCTCACCAAGCGCCATTTGGCGAAGTTTGGCCTGACCCCGGATGAATACCGCGAGAAGTGGGGCTACCCCAAGAAGATGCCCCTGGTCTGCAAGGAACTGCAGCGCCAGCGCCGCAAGAAGATGAAGGACATGAAGCTGTGGGAACGCAGAATCAAGAAATAGCGCCCGCTTGAGCCACAAGCGAAAAGGGGGCCCGAAGGCCCCCTTTTTGTTGCGCATGGGTAAATTCCGAAAACTAGTGCGCGTGGCGCTTTTGCAGCCAGGCGCGCAACAGAATCGCGGCGAGGTTCATGCCCAGGACCAGGGCGATGAGCACAAGGGCTGTGCCGTACTGGATGGGTCTGGTCTTCTCGATATCCGTGCCCGCCGTGGCCAGCACGTAAATGTGGTACGGCAGGGCCATGACGTCTGAAAAGATGCTTGTCGGCATCTTCGGCGTATAAAATACCGCAGCCGTGAACATGATGGCCGCGGTTTCGCCCGCAGCGCGTCCAACGCCCAAAATGGTTCCCGTCAAAATACCCGGCAAGGCGCTTGGCAGCACCACCCGCCAAATGGTCTGCCACTTGGTGCCGCCCAAGGCCAGGGAGGCCTCGCGGTAGGTGGCGGGCACGTTGCGCAGGGCCTCCTCCGCCGTGCCGATGACCACCGGCAGGCACAGCACGCCCAAAGTCAGCCAGCCAGCCGCCAGCGAAACGCCAAGCTTCATGGCCGTGACGAAAAGCGCCAGCCCGAACAGGCCGAACACCACGGAAGGCACGCCAGCCAGATTGTTCACGCCCAGGCGGATGATGCGCATGAGCGTTCCGGGCCGAGCGTACTCGTGCAGATAGATGGCGCTCGCCACGCCGAGGGGCACGGCCACGCCCATGGCCCCCAGGGACAGAAGCAATGTGCCGACGATGCACGGCCACACGCCGCCCTCGGTCATGGAATTCCTCGGGGAATCGGTCAAGAACTGCCAGCTGATGGCCGAGATGCCGTTCTTGACCAGAAAGCCCACGATGACCACCAGGGCGGCGGCCACCAGAAGAATCGCCCCGCGCAGGAGCATGAACACGAACCATTCTAGTCCGTTGCGGCGGATGTCGCGTCCCTGGGCGACGCTCAAGGACACCGAGGGGGCCACGGGCTGGCCGGAGACGAGGGCGGGAGTTGCCTGAGTGCTCATGGACTTCTTCCTCATGCTACAGGGAGGCCGAGCCGACCTGGCGATGCTTGTGGGAAATGTAGTCGGCGATCACGTTGAAGCCGAGCGTCACCAGAAAGAGCACCATGGCGATGGCGAACAGCGCATGGTAGTGGTTGCTGCGGAAGGGCGCCTCGGCCATCTCCGCCGCGATGCTCGCGGGCATGGGCCGCACGGGCCCGAAAAGCGAGTCCGGCAGGACGGCCGCGCCGCCCGCCACCATGAGCACCACCATGGTCTCGCCGATGGCCCGGCTCATGCCGAGGATGACGGCGGTGCCGATGCCGGAGAGCGCTGCCGGAATGGTGACGCGGACAAGGGTTTCCAGGTGCGTTGCGCCCAGGGCCAGGCTCGCTTCCTTGAGCTCGCGCGGAACGGCGTAGATGGCGTCCTCGCTCACGCTCGCGATGGTGGGCACACTCATGAAGGCCAGCATCAGCGCGGCGTTGAACAGGTTGAGCCCGACGGGGATGCCCAAAAAGTCCTGGAGGAACGGGGCCAGCACCACCATGCCGAAGAAGCCAAGCACAACCGAGGGCAGGCTCGCCAGCATCTCGATGACAGGCTTGACCACTGCGCGCACGCGCGGGTTGGCGATCTCCGCCAGATATACCGCGCTCATGACTCCCAAGGGGATGGCCAGGACGGAAGACAGTGCCGTCACCGCGCCGCTGGCGCCGATGAGCGGCAGGATGCCGTAATCAGGCCGGGCCTCATCCGTGGGATACCAGTCCAGACCGGTCAAAAAGCCCTTCACGCTCACGAAGGAGAACGTGGGCATCCCCTCCATGAAGAGAAAGACCATGATCAGGGCCAGGACGGCCAGCGAGGTGATGGCCGTTCCCAGGAACACCTGCTTGATGAGCGCTTCTTTGGTTCGTCTGTGCATGGCTTCCTTTTCTTGCCTTTTTGCGGTGGCCCGTCCCCCTGCCCTGTTTGGCCGGGGCGGGGGGACGGGTGCGCAAAGGAAGGTCTTCTTGGCGCTACGGATGGGGGGAGTAGCCTACTTCTTGCCCTTCTTGGCAGTGGACTTCAGGCTCTTGAGGGGGATGTAGTCCACGGAGGCGACGATCTTCTGGCCGGCGGGGGACATGATGTACTCGACAAGCTTGGCCACGTCGCCGGTGGGCTCGCCGTTGGTGTACAGGTACAGACCGCGGGAAACGGGATAGGTGCCGTTCAGAGTGGTGGCGATGCTGCCGGCCACGCCGTCAACCGTGAGGTCCTTCAGGCCGGGAGCCTTGGCGTAGGCCAGGCCCACGTAGCCGATGGCGCCCTTCTGCTTGGAGACAACCTGAGCCACGGCGCCGTTGCTGGCCTGCATCTGGGCGCGGGCGTAAACGCGTTCCTTCTTCAGAACGTGCTCACCCCAGTACTCGAAGGTGCCGGAAGAGGAGTCGCGGGAAATGACGGAGATGGGGCCGGCCGCGCCGCCCACTTCCTTCCAGTCGGTGACCTTGCCGGTGTAGATATCCTTCAGCTGGGCCATGGTCAGGTTCTTGACCGGGTTCGCGCTGTTCACGACCGGGGTGATGCAGTCATAGGCGATGACGATCTGCTTCGGGTTCACGCCCTTTTCCTTGGCCTGCTTGATCTCGGACTCCTTCATCTCGCGGCTCATCATGGCCAGCGGGGTGGAGCCGTCGATGAGGGCCTTGGCGCCGTCGCCGGAGCCGGAGGCGGAAATGGAGATGGAAACACCCTTATGCTGGGCCATGAAGGCTTCCACGGCCTTCTGCATGATGGGCTGCACCGTGGTGGAGCCCTTGACGGCGATTTCGCCGGCGAAAGAAGTGGCGGCGAGACCCAGGACCATCATGGCGGCGAGGGCGAGACTTAAGCGTTTCATGGATTCCTCCGAAAGGGTTGATGTTCATGTCCGGTACGGGCATCATATAGCTGCGCCATGTGACGGTTGTGTGACGGCGGGGAGAAAGGTGGGTGACGCCAAGCACGCCCCCTGCCCGCAAAGCGGATGCGCAGAGCCGGACAGCACGGGAGGAATCCAGCAATGCAGGTTGATTACGCCATCATCGGCGCGGGGCCCACGGGCCTGGGCGCGGCGCGCAGATTACGCGAACTGGACTGCGGCTCCTTTGTCGTGCTGGAAAAAAACGCCTACGCCGGGGGCCTGGCCGCCAGCTTCAAAGATCCGCAGGGCTACACCTGGGACATTGGCGGGCATGTGGTGTTCTCGCACTACGAGTACTTCGACCGCATGCTGGACGACCTCTTGGGCGCCGACCAACTGCATCACCAGCGCAAGGCCTGGGTGCGCGCCTGCGGCACCTGGGTGCCCTATCCCTTCCAGAACAACATCCGGCACCTGCCCGCCCAGGCCAAATGGAGCTGCGTGAAGGGCCTGCTGCCCGGCCACCGGCCCGAGGGTGTGCCAACGAATTTCCGCGAGTGGATCCACAGCGTCTTCGGCCAGGGCATCGCCGAGGTTTTCCTCTGGCCCTACAATTACAAGGTCTGGGCCATCGACCCCGCACAGATGAACACCGCCTGGATGGGCGAGCGCGTCAGCGTCGTCGGCCTGGAAACCGTGCTCAAGAACATCATTCTGGAGCAGGACGAGGTGGGCTGGGGCCCCAACCGCACCTTCGCCTTCCCCGCCCAGGGCGGCACGGGCGAGGTGTTCCGCCGCCTGGCTGCGCGCCTGGACGCTCACATCCGCTACAACTGCGGCGTGGCCGCCATCGACGCGGCGAGCAGGACGCTCACCACGACGGATGGCGGGACCATCACGTACAAACATCTTTTGAGCACGGGCCCGCTGGACCTGCTGATTACGAATCAGCTGACCACGGCCCCGGATGCGATGCGCGAGGCCGCGGGCAGGCTGAAGCACAACGGCGTCTTCGTGGCCGGCGTGGGCGCGCGCGGCCGCGCCCTGCACAAGGGCCAGGCCGACGACCGCTGCTGGATGTATTTTCCGGAAAGCGACTGCCCGTTCTACCGCGTGACCAACTTCCACAATTACGCCCCGGCCAACGTGCCCGGCGCGGATGAAAACCGCGCGGCGCTCCTGTGCGAAACAAGCTTTTCCCCCCACAAGCGGGAGGACCTCTCCCAGCTCATGGACCGCACCGTGAAGGGACTGGACACCGTGGGGCTTTTGGCGAAGGATGCGGCGGTGGAAAGCCGCTTCGAGCTCACCGTGGATTACGGCTATCCCATTCCCTGCCTGGAGCGCGACCAGGCCCTGCGCACCCTGCAGCCCTGGCTGGAAGCCCAGGGCATTTTCTCGCGCGGGCGCTTCGGCGGCTGGAAGTACGAGGTGAGCAACATGGACCACAGCGTCATGCAGGGCGTGGAATGGGCCGAACGCATGATGCAAAACGAACCGGAGAAGACCTACCAGTGGAGCTGAC
>Ga0209373_10002557_pt1 | contig 18024 bp, 11 predicted proteins | sample Higcelweek5metaG_FD_187173 | JGI IMG/M metagenome (GOLD analysis project Ga0209373, IMG submission 187173) | Freshwater pond sediment microbial communities from the University of Edinburgh, under environmental carbon perturbations - High... | ecosystem: Environmental > Aquatic > Freshwater >... | reverse complement strand
TGAGTCACTGCGGAACGATGGTCGTTGCTGGGTTCCCAAGAAAAAAGAAGATTGCGGCAAGCACCCCAGTGAGGTTGCAGAAGAGGATCGCGATTACTATCTGGAGCGTAAGTACCCATCCTTCGGTAACCTTGCCCCCCGTGACATCGCTTCCCGTGCTGCAAAAGAGCAGTGTGATGATGCTCGCGGTGTTGGACCAGGTGGACGCGGTGTGTACCTTGACTTCGCAACCTCCATCAAGCGGGTTGGAGAAAGCACCATCAAGGAACGTTACGGCAACCTCTTTGAAATGTATGAAAAAATTACTGATGAGAACGCCTACAAACGCCCGATGCGGATGTACCCGGCTCCTCACTACTCCATGGGTGGTTTGTGGGTTGACTATAACCTGATGAGTAATATTCCTGGTCTGTTCGTACTGGGAGAGGCCAACTTCTCGGTACACGGTGCAAACCGACTGGGTGCTTCGGCTCTGATGCAGGGTCTGGCTGACGGTTATTTTGTTATCCCGTATACCATTGGTGGTTATCTTGCTTCTGTTAAGCCTGTTGGTACTGCTACCGATGCAGCTGAATTTAAGCAGTCCAAGGATGAAGTTAACGGTAATGTCAGCAAGTTACTGGGTATTAATGGTAAGAAAACGGTTTCCGAGTTCATGCGTGAGTTGGGTGGCTTAATGTGGGAAAACTGTGGTATGGCTCGTTCCAACGAGTCGCTGAATACCAACCTGAAGAAGATTCCTGCACTGCGTGAAGAGTTCTGGAAAAATGTCAAGGTAACCGGTACTGGTGCTGAATTTAACCAGGATCTTGAGAACGCTGGCCGTACCGCTGACTTCCTTGAGTTTGCCGAGTTGATGTGCCGTGATGCATTGCACCGCGAAGAGTCATGTGGTGGTCACTTCCGTACAGAACATCAGTATGATGACGGTGAAGCAATGCGTGACGACTCCAACTTCTGCTATGCCGGCGCCTGGGAGTTCAAGGGCATCAATAATGAGCCCGAGCTGCACAAGGAGCCCCTCAAATTCGAGAACGTCCATCTCGCCGTAAGGAGCTACAAATAATGAGCGATCACAAGACCATGACGATTAACCTTGTCGTGTGGCGCCAGAAGAACGCTAACGACACTGGAAAATTTGAAAACTATACTGTTAAAGGGATCACTGAGCACCACTCCTTTCTGGAGATGCTTGACGTCCTCAATGAGGATCTGATCAAAGCTGGCAAGCAACCGGTAGCCTTTGACCATGATTGCCGCGAAGGTATCTGCGGTATGTGTTCACAAGTTATTAATGGTATGCCCCACGGTGGACAGGAGCGTACCACTGTGTGCCAACTGCATATGCGGAAGTTTCATGATGGTGATACCATCTACATAGAGCCGTGGCGTGCCCGTGCATTCCCGATCGTTAAAGATCTGGTGGTTGACCGCGAGGCTCTGGACAAGATTATTCAGGCTGGCGGTTATACCTCCTGCCATACCGGCGGGGTTCCTGATGGTAATGCTATCTTGATTCCAAAACCTGCTGCTGATGAGGCAATGGATGCTGCCGAGTGTATCGGTTGCGGTGCATGTGTAGCTGGTTGTCCCAATGGTGCAGCGATGCTGTTCACCGGTGCTAAAGTCTCCCAGTTGGCTGTACTGCCACAGGGTAAGCCAGAAGCCAAAGCACGCGTTAAAAATATGGTACAAGCAATGAAAGACTGTGGTTTTGGTAACTGTACCAACCATTATGAGTGTATGGCTGCTTGTCCTAAAGGGATTAACGTCAAGTTTATCGCCCGGATGAACAGAGAATATCTGAAAGCTCAATTTTAACTACTTCTGATTGCATTTGGAGTCATGGGGCGGCCAGAAACGGTCGCCCTTTTTTATGGAACTTAATCTCGCCAAGCTTGTTATTGAAGTAAAACCTGCACGGGTATCTTTAGTTACCCCGCTTGTAGCAGGCAGGGGAGCAGCATTTGAAGATGCTGTACATCACGTCTGTTGTACCCGGCCAGGCGTTTCTTGTGTCTGTTGTTCTTCCTATCGCTTTTGCCCTGTAAGTAGCCTGACGGCAAAAGAAATCTCGCAAAATCCTGATGTGGTGCGAAGACATCAAAAACCGGCACTACCCTATGTCTTTACAAAAGAGTGCTACGGGTCTCTCCCCACTAATTCCATTGGTCTTACACTGATTGGACCTGCTTGTTCCTACGTGTCCACAATCCTTTCTGCACTTGAAGTTCTACTCGGCGGTAAATCCTGTTTCAATGGTATCACCGCACTGGATTATCAGGATACACCGCTAGCACTAGGAGTCACTGATTTCACTGCTATAAGTACCTTGCCGGTACTTTCGGCGTCAGAGTTACTTGCCCTGCATCACCATCGTTATACTGGCTGCAGATCTGTGCGTATTTTACTGAAGACTCCTGTACGCATTGTGAGAGACGGGCGTGAATTGAATCGGTTTGATCCGGTTGTTTTTTGTAGATCAATAGTGAGACGAATATCTGCGTTAACAGCCTATTATGGTGAAACTGGTGCTGACCATGATCTATTCCGTTATCTGATTGAATCTGCCGGAGCTGTCCAATTGCTCAAGGTTCTCGATTATCCAAAACATACAACTGGGTCTTTACGCGGTGTAACAGGTTGCTATGATGTATCTGGCCCCTTTGAAGAGCTTGGTCCCATGCTGGATCTGGGAAGTTTACTACATGTTGGCAAGCGTGCATCCTACGGTTTTGGTGCCTTTGAAGTTGCCCCGATTTCTTGACAGGCTGTGTAAAACTGGGTTAGAAAACAGAGATGCTTTTACCTGACTTGAAGAAGAGTTTTCTTTTAATTGTCTCACTGTTGTCTCGGGAGTTAAAGCATGGCCGTAGAGAAATTTGAAACTTCACTTAAGAAGCTTGAAGAGGTTGTTCGCAAGTTAGAGGGGGGAAGCCTTGCTCTGGATGACTCCATTAAGGCCTTTGAAGAAGGGGTCAGACATGCAGCTTTTTGCGCAAAAAGGCTTGATGAGGCAGAGCGTAAGGTTGAACTGCTGATAAAACAACGTGATGGAGCGTTCCGTAAAGAACCGTTTGTTACTGATGATGACGATGCATGAAGGGATAATCTCGTGGATCTTAAAGCGTACCTGAAAGATAAGATTATGTTGGTTGATGCTGCTCTGGAAAAGTATCTTCCCCGAGAAGAGGAACGCCCTGGCAGCATACATAAAGCGATGCGCTACTCAATTTTTGCCGGAGGCAAACGGGTTCGACCAGTGTTGATGCTGGCTGCCTGTGAGGCGGTTGGAGGCCAGATTAATACGGTTATGCCTGCTGCCTGCGCCATGGAGATGATCCACACCTATTCACTGATTCATGATGATCTGCCTGCCATGGATGATGATGATTTTCGACGTGGCCGCCCTACCAACCACAAGGTCTTTGGAGACGCAATCGCCATATTGGCTGGGGACGGCCTTCTGACAGAGGCATTCAAACTGATGAGTGACTCCCGTTTTGCTTCAGATTGCGATCCTGCAGCGCGTTTGGCTGTTATCCATGAAATAGCAACCTGTGCTGGTACCTATGGGATGGTCGGTGGACAGGTGGTGGATATGGAAAGTGAAGGTAAGCCGGATATGGATTTACCCACGGTGCAATATATCCATATCCATAAGACGGGTGCTCTGATCAAGGCATCGGTTGTAGCCGGTGCACTGCTTGGTGGAGCTGATGAAAGACAGCTTGCTGCCATTCGTCGTTATGGTGAGGCTGCCGGGCTGGCATTCCAGATTGCTGATGATATCCTTGATATTGAAGGCACTACTGAGGAGATTGGTAAAGACGCCGGTAGTGATCAGGCCCGCGGCAAGGCCACCTATCCAGCGGTTATGGGACTTGCTGCCGCCAAACAGGAGGCCCAGGCAATGATGGATGAGGCGATGCTGGCCCTTGAACCTTTCGGGGGTGCTGCAGAGCCGTTACGGCAGATTGCACGCTATATTGTTGAGAGAAAGAACTAAGTGCCATGTCACTATTGAAACAGATCAATTCACCGGAAGATTTGAAGCGTTTACCCCAGTCTGAACTGAAAATAGTAGCTTCAGAAATACGTCAGCTGATTATTGAAACCTGCGCAAAAAATGGTGGTCATATTGCACCCTCATTGGGGGTGGTTGAGTTGACCATCGCCTTGCACCGGATTTTTAACTCTCCTGAAGATAAATTGATCTGGGATGTTGGACATCAGGCCTATGCCCATAAGATTATCTGTGGTCGTCGTGATACCTTTGCCACGTTGCGTACCTTGAACGGGATCAGTGGATTTCCCAAACGGTGTGAGTCTGACCATGATGTTTGGGAGGTCGGGCATTCATCAACCTCACTCTCTGCAGCAACAGGTTATGCAGTAGCCCGAGACCTGGCTGGTAAACATAACAAGGTAGTGGCGGTAATCGGTGATGGTTCCATGACCGGCGGTATCGCCTTTGAAGGGCTGAATCATGCCGGACACCTGAATCGCGATCTGGTTGTGGTGTTAAATGACAATGAGATGTCAATTGCCGAGAACGTAGGGGCGGTGTCTGGATTTCTTTCCCGCACCTCAAGTAGTGAATTTATCCATAAGTTCAAGCGAGAAACTGAGCAGTTTATCAAACATGCGAAAAGTGATATGGGGCACGGTGTCATCAGGCTGGCCCGCAAGATTGAAAATTCTTTCAAAGGGCTTTTCACCCCGGCCATGCTGTTCCAGGCCTTTGGGTTTGAGTATATCGGTCCGATTGATGGCCATGATCTGCCGCTGTTACTTGAAACCATGGAGCGGGTCAAGAAGCTTGATAATGCGGTTTTGATTCATGTTTTAACCACTAAAGGTAAAGGATACAAGCCGGCAGAGCAAAATCCTGCCCTGTTTCACGGGGTTGGTCCTTTTGAAATAGAAACCGGCAAAGTGCTGAAAGGGAAGGGGGGTGCTGCTTCCTATACCGCTATCTTCGGCACGACCCTGCTCCGCCTGGCTGAAGAGGACGAGCGTATTGTTGCCCTTACCGCTGCCATGCCGGATGGCACCGGACTTACTTCCTTTGCCAAACAGTATCCGGAGCGGTTCTTTGACGTCGGTATTGCAGAACAGCATGGGGTTACTTTTGCTGCCGGCCTGGCCTGTGAAGGAAAGAAACCTGTCTTTGCAGTGTATTCAACCTTCTTGCAACGGGCCTACGATCAGGTACTGCATGATGTTTGTCTTCAAAATCTTCCGGTGGTGTTTGCCCTGGACCGTGGTGGTGTCGTCGGCAATGACGGGCCTACCCACCATGGAGTGTTTGATCTTTCCTATCTGCGTCATATACCTAACCTGACCCTGATGGCTCCCAAAGATGAAAATGAGCTGCAACATATGTTGAAGACAGCCATTATGCATGATGGTCCGGTAGCCTTGCGCTATCCACGTGGTAACGGCTATGGCGTACCCCTTGAACAGGAATTGAAGACACTTCCGATTGGAAAGGGTGAGTTGCTGCGGGATGGCAATGATGCTGTGCTTTTTGCTGTTGGTTCGATGGTATATCCGGCCATGGAGGCTGCCGCCAATCTGGCAGCAGAAGGGATTACCCTTGCCGTTGTTAATGCACGCTTTATCAAGCCATTGGATACGGTCCTATTGCTAGAGTTGATGCAGCGGTTCGGGAAGCTGATAACTGTTGAAGAAAACGCCCGTCAGGGTGGTTTTGGCACTGCTGTACTGGAGTTGATGGAAGAACAGGGGATACAGACTATTCCGGTATTGCGGTTAGGGTATCCTGACGAATATATTGAACAGGGTGAGCAGCATCAGTTGCGGGCAATGTACGGCCTGGATCAGGAAGGCATACTGAATTCAGTGCGTGCGTTTTTACGGCCCGCCTGACCTCCAATGTCCCTCACTATACATACCAGCAACAAGATAGAAAATCTGGTTGATGCCCTTGCTGATATTCTGAAGCAACCACTTGCTTCACCCTTTACGCCTGAAGTTGTCGTTATGCAGAGTAAGGGGATGCAACGCTGGCTGGCAATGGAACTTGCCAGCCGTTTTGGTGTCTGGGCAAACTGTTCCTATCCCTTTCCAAATGCATTGATAGCTCAGCTTTATAAACAGATTGTACCGGATATTCCCGCAACAGACTCCTATGCACCGGATTGTATGAGCTGGCAGATCTTTGGCCTGTTGCCGGGGTTTGTAGATAAGGAATCTTTTGCACCGCTGCAGCACTACCTGTCTGATGATCAGGAACAACTCAAACAGTATCAACTTTCCCAGAAAATTGCAGACACCTTTGATCAGTACACCCTCTACCGTCCAGAACTGCTCGAACGATGGGAACAAGGCAGCATTAACGAGCAGGATGAAACATGGCAGGCCATACTCTGGCAGGAGTTGTCAAGACAAGGTAACGGTTTCCATCGTGGTCGGCTCAAACAACTGTTTTGTAAGCAGCTGCAGATAACCGTACCTGAACAAGGTCTGCTGCCTGAAAGAATCGCTTTGTTCGGTGTATCCTACCTGCCAACCTACCACCTTGAGGTTATCGCAGCTGTTGCACGGCATACTGACGTACACCTCTTTTTATTAAGCCCTACCCGTGAATATTGGGCTGATATAATCAGCTTAAAGGGCAAAGCAGGTCTTGCTCCAGAAGATCAGCCTGCAAGATTTGAAGGCAATCCCCTGCTGGCTTCCCTGGGACGGCTTGGCAGGGATTTCTCCGATCTGACCATTGAGCTGGGAAATCTGGCCTGCCGGGATGAGGATCTGTATGCTGAGCCTGAAGGTGCCTGTCTGCTGCATCAACTCCAGTCTGATATTCTGAACCTTGTTGGCGCAGAAGAAGACCGGCTGTTACAGCCGGTTAGCGTTGCAGATACTTCAATCCAGATACATTCCTGTCACAGTCCAATGAGAGAGATAGAGGTGCTGCAGGATCAGCTGCTGGCACTTATGGAACAGGAGGCAGGGTTTGAACCACGGGACATTCTGGTGATGACCCCTGATATAGAGGCCTATGCTCCCTACATAACCGCCGTATTTGGCGGTGTGCAGAATCCAGCCCATAGAATTCCCTTCTCCATTGCGGATCGGCGTTTGGCCAGCGAAGGGGTGGTTGCTTCAGTTCTGCAAAAGCTGCTGGCACTGCCAGGCAGTCGTTTGACCGTTGTACAGCTGCTTGATCTGTTGTCGATCTCTCCGGTTTTACGCTGTTTTGATCTTGAAGAAGGAGATCTGGCAACCATTCGTGGCTGGCTTGAAGATACGGCTGTCCGTTGGGGCATGGATCAGCAGGCCCGTGGCAGGCTTGGACTTCCTGAATACCGTGCCAATTCATGGCGGGCCGGGCTGGAGCGGTTACTGCTTGGGTACGCCATGTCCGATGACAACGGCTGTCTGTTTCATGACAAGCTGCCATACGATGCCATGGAAGGGGCTTCTGTTCAACTGCTGGGCAAGCTGATCAGTTTTGTCAACAGGATCGAACAGGCAGCTGAAGAGTTGATCCGTCCGCGCTCCCTGGGTGACTGGTCTCTACAACTGCGAACAGTTTTGCTTGATTTTACAGTGGCAGATGACGAGACCTCGCGGGAACTGATTACCGTTTCCGGAATCATCAGCGCTCTGGCAGAGCTTGGGACAGCATCCGGCTATAGTGGTGAGGTGACCTTTGCGGTGGTGCGTGCCTGGATCGTATCGCAGCTGGAGCAGGAGGAAAAAGGGCTTGGTTTCATGACCGGAGGAGTAACGTTCTGCGCCATGTTGCCGCTCAGGAGTATTCCATTCAAGGTAATTGCCATGATCGGCATGAATGACGGTGCCTTTCCACGTCAGAATCTGGCTCCCGGTTTTGACTTGATTGCACGGCATCCCCAACGGGGAGACCGCTCTCTGAGGGATGAGGATCGTTACCTGTTTCTTGAAACCCTTCTCTCAGCACGGCAAAACCTGTATATCAGCTATGTCGGGCAGAGCGTCAGGGATAATAGCGAGATTCCGCCATCGGTGCTGGTAAGTGAGTTGCTGGATGCCGTTCTGAGGAGTTTTTGTTCGGAAAATGGTAAGGCTCTTGAACAGCAACTGGTCACCAAGCATCGTCTGCAGGGCTTTAGCAGACAATACTTTACTGCTGGTTCACCGTTTTTCAGCTATTCAGAGGAAAATTGCACTGCCCTGATCGAGCAGTGCAACAGTAGCGGGCCGCCCGTCCTATTTATGCCGGAGCAGATGCCGGAACCGGCTGAGGAGTGGCGGGACATCCCCTTGCCCCGTCTCTTGCGTTTTATCACCAACCCGGCTCAGTTTTTTCTTGAACAGCGTCTGGGGATTCGTCTTGACCCCCCTGTTGAACCACTTGAGGAGCTGGAACCGTTTGCAGCAGAGGGGCTGGCTTCCTATTCGCTTAAAACAGAGATGCTTGATCTGGTGTTGCAAGGGGGAGATCCGGGGCAGCTGCTTGCCAGTGTACGGAGCCGTGGCATTCTGCCGCCTGCACAGCATGGTGATCTGCTGTTCAGAGAGCATCTTGTTGATGCGCAAAAATTTGCAGAAAAGATAACCCGCGAGATTGGCGACACCAAGCCGTTACCACACCTTGATCTCTTGCTTGAGCTGAACGGCTTCAGACTGCATGGCAGACTTGCAACGCTTTGGCCAGAGCGGATGCTTCGCTACCGTTGTGCAAAGATGAAGGCAAAAGACCAGCTCAAGGCCTGGATTGAACATCTGGTGTTGAATGTTCTCCAAGAGCCGGACTATCCCTGCCAGACCTTGTTGCTCATGACCGACAGGTCAGTCCTGTTCAGCCCTGTTGAGGAACCTGAAGAGATCCTGCAGGCTGTGCTGGAACTGTATTGGCAGGGACTGAGCAGGCCGCTGCCGTTCTTTCCTGAATCTGCCCTGGCTTATGCATCGGCAAAGCCCCCCTGGGATATTGGTAAGGCATTGGGAAAATGGAGTGACGGGTACCGTGACCTGCCCGGCGAAGGAAGTGACCGCTATTTCAGACTCTGTTTTGGTAAAACAGACCCGTTTGATGCAGAATTTGAACGAATTGCCCGTTTACTGCTGGGGCCGTTGTTGCAGTATCGGAGTTAAGTGGCGTTATGATCGAACTGGAACATCTACAGGTACAACTGCCGGGGATGCATCTGATTGAGGCCAGCGCCGGCACAGGAAAAACCTATGCCATCGCCCTGCTGTATCTGCGCATACTGGTTGAACTGAATCTAACCCCGGAACAGATTCTGGTGGTCACCTATACCGAGGCTGCCACCAAGGAGCTGCGGGGCAGGATCAGGACCCGTATCCGCGAAGCGCTTGAAGTGATTGACGGCGCTGTTACCGATGACCTGCTGTTGTCTGATCTGTGTAACAATAAAAACGGCAAGTGGGGAGTTACCCGGGACGTGCGTAACAGGTTAAACCGTGCGCTTACCTCCTTTGATACAGCATCAATTTTCACCATCCACGGTTTTTGTAGGCGGGCGCTTCAGGAATTTGCCTTTGAAAGCGGTTCACGCTTTGATACCGAGCTGGTGACCGACCAGACCGGTCTGCTGGGTGAGGTGGTTACTGATTTCTGGCGTCGATCATTTTTTGGCGTGAGTGCGCCGCTACTTACCGCTATCCTGAAGAAGAACTACTCCGTTGATTCGCTGAAAACCTTTGTGCGCGAGATGGTTGGCAAGCCTAATCTGAAGATCATGCCGGAGTACGGTTCTGATCAGATTGCTGAACTGGATGCTGTAACTGCCGCGCTCTTTTGCAGGATTCAGCAGCAGTGGCAAGAACGGCGTGAGGAGATAACGGTCCTGATCAGCAGCGACAAAGGGCTTTCCCGATCAGAAAAACAGTATCGTGAGGATCTGTTACCAGATCTTTTTCAACAGATTGATGGCTTTGTTGCCGGTTGTAATCCCTTTGCACTGCCACGAGACTTTAACAAACTGTGCAGCTCCGGCATACGTAAAGGTACCAAAGGCAAAGGCGCCTCACCTACGCATCCTGTTTTTGAGTTGTGTGAAGAGCTGCAACAGAAGGTTCAGCAACGTCTGCTCGGGTTTCTGGGAGAACTGATACTCTATTGCAATGGACAGTTGCCGTTGCGAAAGCAACAGAACAATATCCGTTTTTTTGATGACCTGCTGAATGACCTGCATCAGGCGCTCTGCAATGAAAACGGAACTTCCTATGCGATTAAACTGCGAAGCAGATACCAGGCAGCACTGATTGATGAATTTCAGGATACTGACCCGGTCCAGTATCATATCTTCAGGAAAATCTATGCTGGCACGCCCCTTCCGCTGTTTCTGATCGGTGACCCCAAACAGGCGATCTACAGCTTCCGGGGGGCAGACATCTTTGCCTACATGCAGGCTGCGAAGGATGTGGCAAAAGAGCAGCGTTTCACCCTGACCAGCAACTGGCGTTCGACCCCTAATCTGTTGGCTGCCTTTAACATCCTGTTTTCAAGTGAAAAAAAACCGTTTATCTACGAGCAGATTCAGTATCATCCTGTGGCACCTGGCAGAGAATCAGGCACCATGTTGTCTGATGCAACGTCCACTGCTGCACCGCTGCAGATCTGCCTGATGCCTTCGGAAGAACTGACGGTCACCAAGGCCAACCGGCTTGTCCCTGAACATGTTGCTGCAGAAATATCCCGACTGCTGCATGAAGGGGCAGCTGGCAGGGCGCTGATCGGGGATCAGCCGGTGTTGCCGGGCGACATTGCCGTGATTGTCAGAAACCACCGTCAAGCCGGTTCCATTCGGGATGCCCTGTCTCTTCTGGGGATTCCCTGTGTGCTGCGCAGTAACATGACCATCTTTGAAACCGACGAGGCACAAGAGCTCTGTCTGTTACTACGGGCATTACAGAATCCCGGTAACGAGTCGGCCGTCCGGGCTGCATTGGTGACCGATCTGCTTGGCAGATCTGGCAGTGACATTGCTGTGATGCTTGACGATGAACCGGCCTGGGAACAATGTCTGGCTCAGTTTCGGGAATTTCATCAGCTATGGCATGACAAAGGTTTTATGGTTATGGCCCGGATGCTCTTGTCTCTTGAAGGTGTACGGGGGCGTTTACTGCGCTACCCTGATGGTGAACGACGCCTGACCAACCTGCTGCACTGCTTTGAGGTGATCCATGGCAAGGCGCACCAGCAAGGGATCGGCATGGATGGTCTGATAAGCTGGTTCAGTGAACAGGTCAGCGTCGGGGAGAAGGCGGAAGAACACGAGATTCGGCTTGAAACCGATGAAAAAGCGGTCAGGATTGTTACCGTGCATATCAGCAAAGGGCTCGAATACCCGGTTGTTTTCTGTCCATTTCTCTGGACAGGCATCATCGGAAATGACGGACTGGTAACTTTTCATGATGATGACGGCATGGTTAAGGATTTCGGGTCCTCTGCTTTTACTGACCATAAGCAGAAGGCTGATACAGAACAGCTTGCCGAGAGCCTCCGTCTGCTGTATGTCGCCATCACGCGAGCCAAATATCGTTGTTATCTGTTTGCTGGCAAGGTCATCAGTAAATCTGAGAAAAGCCGACCGGAAACCTCCCCGATGGCGTATCTGCTCCATGCATCAATGGCAACACGAGAGTCAGAGCAGCTGATTACAAGTCTGGCAGAGGAATATGCCGGGCTTACAGCAGATACAGTACAAAAACAGTTGGAAGAGCTGGCTGTTGCCAGCGTTGACAAGATCACTGTCACGCCACTCTCTGCTGATGTTCCTGTTGGTCAGCCCTGGCATTTTCAGGAGGGTGAGCAGAAACCGTTCAGGAGCCGTCCCTTTGGGGGCTGTATCAGTCATGACTGGCGAGTGTCCAGTTTCAGCTCATTTACGTCTCATGATGCCAGGATAACCGAATTTCCGGATCGGGATGAATCCCTGACTGATGTTGCTGAAATAACTCCAAAGGTTGATGACCGGTCTGGCAACAAAAGCATCTTTCTGTTTCCCAGGGGGGCGCAGGCCGGTATCTTTATGCATGCCATCTTTGAAGAACTTGATTTTACCGATGCTTCACCGCAGACGATTGCAAAACTGGCGGCAACCTGCCTTGACCGGTATGGTTTTGATGCAGGCTGGCTGCCTGCTGTTGTAGAAATGGTGACAAACGTCATTACCACTCCGCTTTCAGATGAGGACAGCAGCTTTTGTTTGTCAGATTTGAAGCAGGGAAGTTGGCTGACTGAACTAGAGTTTTTCTTTCCGCTTTCTTTTATTACCTCAGACGCCCTTCGATCTGCATTAACAGAGTATGCTGCCCATTATCAACCGGTTAACCTCACTGCTGTTTTAGCCTCCCTGCAGTTCAAGCCAACAGTCGGCATGATCAGGGGATTCATGGATATGGTTTTTGAACATGGCGGACGTTATTACCTGCTTGACTGGAAATCAAACCATCTGGGCTATTGCCAGGAAGAGTATAGCCAGGAGGCGATGAAACGGGAGATGGAGAAAAATCTGTACCCATTTCAGTATCTGCTCTACACCGTAGCCCTCAACCGCTATCTTGCCCTGCGGATCAGAAATTATGACTACCGACAGCATTTTGGTGGTGTACGTTATCTGTTTATCCGTGGCATGAGTCCGCACCACGGAGTTTTCAGGGATCTGCCACCGGTTGAGCTGATACACGCCTTGACGGTTCTGCTCCATACGTCGGAAAGGCGTTTGCCATGATCTTTGATCTGCGACCGATTGACCGACATTTTGCCGATTTTATCTGCCAGGAATCATCTGTCACTGATGGTACCCTTTGGCTGGTCGCGGCTCTGGTCAGCCATGCAACCGGACAAGGAGATATTTGTCTTGATCTGGATGAGATTACCGGTAGAGAGATCGTGCTGGACGGAAAATCAGTGCTTGTACCGGCAAAAGAACTGGTGGTTGCAACCCTGAAAGAAGCACCGACGGTTACCGGTCCGGGGGGCTTTTGTCCACTGGTGCTTGATGCTGCAGGGCGTCTCTATCTGCATCGTTACTGGAAGTACGAAGATGATCTTGCACAGGCGATCATACATACATCAACCGGCATTGAACCTGTCTGTGAGGATACCCTGCAAGCGGGGCTTTCCAGGCTGTTTCCCCATACTGACGATACTGAAACAGACTGGCAGGCAGTTGCTGCTCTGGCAGCAGTACAGAAACGATTTTGTTGTATCTCCGGTGGTCCGGGTACCGGCAAAACCTCAACGGTTGTGAAGATTCTTGCGTTACTGCTTGAACAGTATCCAGACACGTTGTTGCGGATTGCGCTGGCAGCCCCTACGGGAAAGGCTGCTGCCAGACTGAAAGAATCGATCATCAGATTAAAGGAAAACCTGTCGTGTGATGAACGGATCAAGCTGCAGATCCCTTCGGATGTTTCAACCATACATCGGCTACTTGGTACTATCAGCGGCTCGGTTCGATTTCGTTTTTCCGCTAAAAACCCGCTGCCCCATGACCTGATCATTATTGATGAGGCCTCTATGGTGGATCTTCCGCTTATGTCCAAACTGGTTACTGCCCTGAAACCGGATGCCCGCTTGATACTGCTGGGTGATCGGGACCAGCTTGCCTCGGTGGAAGCTGGTGCAGTGCTGGGTGATCTGTGTGGCAGCGGCAGAACAGAGCCTTTTTCTGACAGGTTTTGTGCACTGGTTGCACGAATGACCGGTGCGAAGATTCCTGATAGTGAACTGATCGTACCCCTGTCTGACACATTGGTTGTACTGAAGAAAAACTATCGGTTTCAGGCCGCAAGTCAGATTGGCCGATTGGCTGATTGTGTGAATAGGGGAGATGGAACTGGTGCCATGGCGGTTTTGTCTGATCAAGCGAACGCAGGGGTAACGTGGCATGATCTGCCTGCCCCCGGGCTGCTCAAGCGTTCTCTTGGACAGGACGTTATAGAAGGCTATCGTCCCTATCTTGCTGCCTCCACTATAGAGGAAGCACTTGCACTCTTTGATTCGTTTCGTCTGCTGTGTGCCCTGCGGGAAGGCCCCTACGGTGTTGCAGGCGTTACCTTGTTGATCGAGGAACTGCTTGCTGAACATGGGCTGATTGATCCACGTAGCCGCTGGTACAAGGGGCGACCGATCCTGATTACCGCCAATGACTACAGCATGAAGCTTTTTAATGGAGATATCGGCATTGTGTTCCCCGATGCTGAAACAGAAGGTTCTCTGCGTGTGTTTTTCAGGGATAGTGAGGGGGGGATTCGGAAGGTGTCACCACTTAGGTTGCCGGAGCATCAGACGGTGTACGCCATGACAATTCATAAAAGCCAGGGCAGTGAATTTGAAAAGGTGTTGCTGCTGTTGCCTGATCAAGATACTGCTGCGTTAACCCGTGAGCTGCTGTATACCGGTATAACCCGGGCAAAGCGTGATGTCGCCATCTGGGGAAATACAGCGACTTTCATGACTGCCGCCATCAAAAAGATTGGACGAAAATCTGGGCTCAGGGATGCCTTATGGGTACCGCAGATAATCGAAACGTGACCCAACAACGTGTTTCTCAAAGTAAAGTGCGCTTGGCAATGGAAAAACAAGGGGTGCCTGATTTGGCCACCCCTTGTTTAGTAATAAAATTATTAAAGATTTTTTGAAGCAAGGCCTACCGCAATAATTTGAACAGATAGGCAAAGGTGCCGGCAACCGATAGGCTGGTCAGGAAGTTGAATGATTGAAATAAAGACCGGGCAAACTTTACTTTACCCATATGTGCCTGAATATCAGTGCTCTCACCAGTAAACTCAATAATATCAAGCCATGCTTTATCCCACATATACATGTTCAGGTACATGCCAGCTCCCTTCCATATCAGAGCAAATACAAAGACCATTCCCAGGCAGATGATTCCTTTGGCAATGGGTGAGTCTTTCATTTCCATATAAATCTTGGATATATAGTAAATGTTCAGGATACATAAAAAGAACCAAACCGTATTGTTCATCATCCGGTAGTTACGAAGCACATATAATGATGGTTTTGGGTTCAGGCTGATAACCAGAATACTGCACAAGATAATAAGTGCCGTACCCAGATAGATGGTTTTTTTCGCCCCGGTAATCTCAAGCGTACGTGTAAACAAGTAATATTCCTGAATACCGTGACTAACCAGAAGAATCGATATCGTGCCGATTGTGAAGTGGATTGCAATCATGACCGTAAAGGTCTCATGCCAGGGATTAAGCTGGAAGGACTGACTCCAGAACAGCAGGAAAAAACCGATGCCGATACTGGTCCAGATCCGTGAATTGTTCATGCTGAAGTAAAGACTGATAGATGCTGCAACCAGCCAGCAAAAAACAGTAAATAGTGTGGTGTAATCAATCACGACCGGATTATAAATCTTGGGTAAAAATGGAAAAATTGAGGTTAATGCCTGAAAAAATGCTGTTAAATCCATAACGCCTCCTCTAAATCTGCGCAGGGCGGAGTGATATTAAATAAGTGCTGCCTGGGCGGTGATTGCTTCTTTCATCTCTTTAATTTTATTGGAGCTCGCGAGTAGCTTAGCTCCTCTCTCCAGGGCAGCCAGCAGTTCCTGAAGTTTGTCAGGATCTTTTAAAGATGCCCCACCGCCAATATTCATGATTTCCTTTTCTGCCAAGGTTTTACCCAGTTTGCCAATATACTGATTTACCAGATTAACGATCTCATTCTCAAGGTCAGCGGCAGATAGTTTGGCTTGAGCAGCGGGTGGGGGCTCCACAGCTTCAGCCGTTGGGGCCGCTGGTTTTGGAGCTGTTGACGGTGTTGCAAAGATGTTACCTGAAGAAGAGGAGTTCCAGAGAGAGCGGATATCAACCAGGGCAGCCAGATCAAGAACAAAGCCGTCAGTGTCGGCAAGTTCACGCAGATCAATCCGGGCACCAGGGATGCCGGCAATCTGCTGTACGGCTCCAGCCGTTGTTTCAATACCGGTTGATGCGTCGTGGAAAAAACCGACTGTTGCACCGTTACGGTAAAATATCAATCCGGCTCGATCATCGGTATAAATCTTGAGAGAAGCGGTCATCTGTTCAGACTTGATCCGGTCAAGCAGGGCTTTAAAATCGATCTGTTTGATTTCCTGACCGTCTATGGTTGTCTTCCCCCCCACAAGCGCCATTACCGACAGAGTAATGTCTTTGGAAAGTGCATAGACGCTAAAGCTTCCACTGGAAGCAAGTAACATCATTTCAACCAGAGATTGCAAGGCTGCCTGATCATTAATTTCTTTTCCGTCACGGTGGACAATTGCCGTGACCAGTTTCCCCTCATCATAGACCAAGGCGCAGTCGGCTGCAGGAAAGTCAAATATGGCGCAACCGGTTAATCTACCATTTTTAAGCTTTTCCAATGCGTCAGGTAGTTGTAATTTGGAGATCGGGACATTCTCGGCCAGTGGATTTCCTTTTGGCAGCAGAAACATAATAGAGATCCCTTAATAGATGGAATGGCAGGGCAAGCCCTGCGAACTGCTTGAGTCATCTGCATATCCAGACATTCAAATGTCTGAATAACGCCAAGCATTGTAACTAATGAAATGTGTCTGTCAAGCTTCCATCAGTAAAAAATGTTTGCTTTTTCGTAACATAACGTTGTTTCCGTATTAATTGGTGTCCTACATGTCATCAGAACGTCTTTTACTGGTACCACTGATCGCTCTTGCTGCAGGCAGTATACTGGAATACCTGCTGGCTGTTCCTGTTTCAGTCTTGGTACCTGTCGTTGCTGCAGTGGGTCTTGTTAGTGTCGTGCCGTTGAAAAACAGGCAGCTCTTCGGCTGTTTTTTGGCCTTCTTTTGGGCAAGCTGGGGTATGGCCACTCTTTCCCAACGTTTGGTTGGTGGTTTTACCGATACCGGTATTGCACGGTTTAATGGCCAGCAGGTTGTTATTGAAGGTTTGCTGCTTCGTCGTCCGATTACTTTGCCTGAAGGCCAGCGATTTGAACTTCAGCTAGAGCGAATATATAGAAATAACGAACTGTTTTTAGCTAAAACAACAGTTTTGGTAACTATTGATCAAGGAGAGGGCAGTTGGTTACCGGGTGACCGGATCCGTTTTTCATCAAAGCTGAAAGTGCCACGTTTACTTGGTCTGCCCGGAGAGTTTGATTACCCCCGTTACCTTGCGCTGCGTGGGATAGCAGCCACAGCCTGGGTAAAGGATGCGGAAAGTGTTGTACTGATGCGTGGCGCAGCCAAATCATCCCTGTTTCGCTGGATTGATCAACTGGCTGTGCATAGTCACCAGTTTGTCAAACAAACGTTGTCAGATCCTGACCAACGTGGCGTGGTACTGGCTCTGGCAACGGGGGCTCAACAAGAGGTCTCAGCCGGTTTAACTGCTGCTTACAGCCGAGCCGGTGTTTCCCATATTCTCTCGGTTTCCGGTTTTCATGTTGGTGTGGTGACTCTGGTCTGGATCTCTCTGCTCAGGTGGTTTCTGCTTCGCTGGGAATGGCTGGCCTTGCGGATTGACCTGCGCAGAGCTGTCATGTTATCCGCCCTGCCACTTATGCTGTTCTATCTGATTTTTACCGGTGGAGCTCCGGCTACGGCACGGTCAGTCCTCATGCTCGCTGCACTAGTGTTGGCAGTCTGGAGTGAACGAGAAGTTGATATCCTGGATGTTCTGCTTTTGGCAGCCTTTCTGTTGTTATTGACGGACCCTGCTCTGCTGTTTGACCTTTCATTTCAGCTGTCATTTCTTGCCCTGTGGGGGCTGGTGGTGCTGACTCCATCATTAATGTCGCCGTTTGAGTGTTTTATCAAGCATGGCTGGCAACATTCACTGTTGCTCTTTTGTTCTGCTTCACTGGCAACTGTTTTGGCAACCCTGCTGCCAGTGCTGGCAGCATTTCATCAGGCATCGTTTACCGGCATTCTTGCAAATCTGGTGGTGGTGCCGTTGCTTGGTTACGGCGCAACCGTTCTGTCAACCGTTGCGATTCCCTTGATCTTCATGCTGCCGGATGTTGCCGCTATACTGCTGCAACTGGCAGGCTGG
>Ga0209373_10002556_pt1 | contig 18027 bp, 13 predicted proteins | sample Higcelweek5metaG_FD_187173 | JGI IMG/M metagenome (GOLD analysis project Ga0209373, IMG submission 187173) | Freshwater pond sediment microbial communities from the University of Edinburgh, under environmental carbon perturbations - High... | ecosystem: Environmental > Aquatic > Freshwater >... | reverse complement strand
CCGAAAAACGTTGATTGAAGCGCTGACACAAAAGCGGGCAGCGCGAGCAAAGCCGCAGCCGCAAGCAAATGCGCCATACCGGCAACGGCCTGAGGCTGCGCCGGATTTTCCGCATGACGCTTAAACAAAAGGAACGAGCGCACCGCCAGAAAGGAGCCCACGATGTAAGCGACAACATTGAGAATGTAAGGATAGGCGCCAAGATTGATTTTCGCGTTACAAATCACGTCGCCCAAAGTTGTATCTGAAGCATAGGCTGCGGCCGGGAACAGAAGCATGGCCAAAGAAAAAAACCAAGCCTGCGCCAAGGCGGCTTTCGCCTTCATGGGGGAAAGGGGTCTTTTGTGCATAAATGCCAAAGGCATTGATCTCTCCTGCAACAGCATAGTTTTAAATGGCCCTTGCGCCTATTCTCTCATAGTCATTCTGGACTAAACAATTAAAAACCTCTTTAATTTCCGATGAAAAAAAGGGGCCGAAGCCCCTTTTTCTTTAACCATAACAGGTCGTTCAGCGAAGGATGCCCTTGCTCCCGACAACTTCCCAGGCTTCGCCCGATTGGCGGATTTCTTTAATTTTGCCTATGCTAGGCAGTGTTTCACCAACGGCAACGCGGCGCAATTCAGCCGTATAATCGCCCTTTGAGACCCAAGCCGCTTCAGGTGTCGCGGCTCGCAACGTCCAACGCTCGCCTTTCGTTGAAGTCGCTGGGCTGCTCGCCTTGGCTTTTGCCTTGGCTTTAGTCGCCGTTTTGGTCTTTTTCACCACAGGCTTAACTTGCGCAGACTCAGCTTCCTTTTTGACGATTTCTTTGGGCGCTTCAGTGATGGATTGATCGTCTTGCAACGCAATCGCGGCGGGATCCTTGACGGCGCGGCCCTTCGCTGTCGCCTCCGTCTTGCCTGTTGCGACCTGCTTTTCCAGAAGCGCAAGGCGATCTTCAAGCGAAGAATTTCCCCCTTGTGTCATCTGATCAAGCTTTTTCATCAACGCGTCGTTTTGCTTCAACGCTCCGTCTAAAGACGTTTGAAGGGCTTTAATCTGGTCCCCCATCATCTTCACGCGGCTATCCATATCGCTGGCTAAAGACGAAGCCACACCTGATACCGCAGGCTGCGGCTGCAATTCCGGCATAGGAACTGTTTCAATCTTGGCGACCTGTGCCTTAGGCGGCACCGCGACAATAGCCGGTGCAGGTGGCGCAACGGGAACAGGTGCGGCCTCAACCTTAGCCGCAACGACAGGAGTCGGCACGGGCGCAGGCACAGCCTTGGCTGCAGATGGCGGCGTGGCAGGCTCATCATCGCCCAAAGTCATGATGCTCGTGCTTGTCCCCAGCGAAGATTTATCGCCCTCTTGTTTACTCGCATTGCTGCCGGGAAGTGCCGTCGCGCCATTATTTTGCGTTTGGAGTTGCGCCGTCCGATAGAGTGACGAAATATCAGCTTCCGCCGTTTTAGGCGTAAGAGGGGCTTCTGCTGTTGAAGGGGTTGTGGCAACAGGTTGGGTCGCTGGCGCCTTTGCGGGATCCCGCAGGCCCTTCATATCCAAAACGGAAGCCATGGGCATTAACGTCGATTTCAAATCGCTGCTCATGCCGAACTGAAGATAGCCCATGCCGCCAACCAAAAGAACGCCAACGCCCAGCACACCAAGCAAAACGCTCTTGCCGCGTTTTTTATCGCCGGTGACTTCTTCCTCTTCATAGGGCTCACCCGGCGCTTCTTCGATCACATCGTCGTCAGAGTCTTCTTGCTCTTGCACTTCATCCGTATCATGGAAATCATCTTCGGGGGGCAACTCGTCGTGCCACGCTTCTGTTTGCGCTTCATCCTCAGCGGCGAAAGTCTCCGCCCCGTCCCCTTGATCAAGGGCGGGTTGATTCTTTTCGTCTTCTTGCTGCTGGTCGCTCATGGAAAAACTCCCTCAAGAGATGAAGTTCGCGCGAAGCGGAAACATTCCGCACGCGACCCCCTATCATAGTCGTCATCGAGCCAGAAACGGGCTCTTCAGAATTGATCTCGCCCCCAACGGCGACGCGAGAAGGATAAGGTAGGATTAGACCTTCTCACGCGCAAGAGGTTCTTTTCATCTACAGCTGGTCAGGCTCCGCTTTTTTTAGGTTCAGCGCGTGTAAATCGTTGTTGTCCCAGCTTTATAGGAAGACCCCGGCGAAAGAACCCGCATCCCTGAATTAGAGGACGTTCCCGTCCCCGTCGAATACAACGTATTCATGTTTGTTGTTTCCTGCTGCGAGGCCGCATTCTTGGCACGCTCAGCAGCCAATAATTGCTGAAGCGTTTGTGTCGCGCTTTGATTGTCCGGCATGCTGCCCGTCCCTGATTCCGTGACGGGTTGCGTAAAGAACAGCCCCATCGGGGTCCCCACGGCGACGCGCACTAACACCTTTGTATTGTTAGCTTCGTTCTTCATGAACTCAGACATTGTCTGGCCCATTTGGCCAAGACCGGAATACATCGCGTCTTTGGACCCCTTTGAAGCCTCCGAAACGATAACCGTATCGCCTGAAATGGTCGTCTCCGAGCTGCCATCAGACAAAGCATCGCCAAAGGCCGACATAAAGGAAGCCGCAGCCGGGAGCAAAAGACGAGTCAAATAACGATGATCGACTTCCGTGGCCATGCCGCCCAGCGTTGTATCTGGATCAAGCGCTAGCGCGTTGATGGAATAATCCTTGCCCTTAAAGCTTACACGCGAAAAGGTCAAAACCAGATATTCGTTCATGACCTGAAACTGGCCAATCGCGCGACCGCCCGCCAAAGGCCCGGAAAGAATCTGCGCCAAAATCGGGCCCGGCACATCCGAGTTTGCTTCCGTCAAAAGCTGCGCATAGTTCACCGTACCTGCCGGAATCAACGCTTTGACAGGCTTTTGCGCCGCAGCTTGTTCGGCAGCGTTTTGCTCAAGACTGGCCAACTGCATGCTACTGGCCTTAGCCGCCGCCGCAGCTTGCGTTTCTTCTTTCGTAGTTACGCCATTGACTGAAACCATGCGGCCAGGCGACCAGCTTTTCATCAGCTCTTGCATTTGCTTTTGCATCGCGCGCGCCAGCGTTTCATCTTCTTGAACCGGCTTTTGCTTAATCTGCTGCTGCAAAACTTGAACTTGCTGCGTATTTTGTTTTTGCTCGGCGCGCAGCTCTTGCTTTAAACGCTCCGTTTCGGCGCGGAACTCCAGCAAGGGATCTTTCTTGGTTTTTTCCGTTAGTTCGGACAAATCAATATCGTTGCCAACGGGCGTAGGAATCGCGCTGCCGCCTTGGGCAAGCGCCTGATCGACGCGTTGTTCATTGGCTTGCTTGTTCTGCTCGATAAAGAAAGGCGAGGATTTGCCGCCGGGCACTTCCTTGATGTTCGGCGTCTTGCCAAGCTTAGCCGCCGCTTGTTCAGGCGCACTCGAGAAAGCGCCCAGCGCCCCAGCCATCGCAAAAGCGACGACAGCCATAATGACGAGCAGCTTAAAGATCGGCTTATTTCGCCACGCTTCGGCAAAAGATTGCTTGACGCCCGGGCGGGCGCGTTCGCCGGGTTCTTCGCCGGAATCAAATTGTTCTTGTTCAAACTCGTCCATATTATCAGTCATGATCCTCATCCTGCACAAGACGCGCTCTAATCATAGCGCCATTGTCCGAGAGCAAAAGCACGGGGGCTTCGCCGATTTCATACACCGTCATCCCATCAGCTGAGGACGCGCTGGCATTCCAAGCCGGAGACAAAAGCGAAAGCGGTGTGCGAAGATAAACCTTGTTGCCCACCCGCCAAGCCTTCGAACGCGCATCCGTTCCACCAATTTTCATACGCTTAGCATCTTTGGGCGGCGCGTTTTCTAAAATCATCGAAAGGGTCTGGTCCCCGGCGACAAGACCGTTGCCAGCTTGATGCTGAATGATCGGCATGCGCGCTTGCGGGCCAAGCCCCGGCACGCGTGCGTCAAAGCGCATATGGAACGTTGAGCCCCCAGCCGAAAGGCGGAAGATCACGGGCGTCGGTAAATCCTTGAGCATGATCGAAAGGTTGCCGCTGCCAAAGCGTGTCAAGGGGACAACGCGCACAACGTGCGAGCCTGCTTGCGTCGGCGTCACTTCAAAATTACCGCCCACGCCCACATCCAAGATCGGCCAAGGCCGACCCGTTTGGTCAACGATTGCAATCGTCGTAACATAGCCCGCCGCTAAGTTCACTTGCGGCGGCGCGACGCCCGGATCGAGCGAAAGGCTCACAACTTTGACTTCGCCCTTTGGTTCACCGGACGCGGGGGGCTGCGCCGCTTCCTGCGTTTGTTCAAGTTTGCGCATAAAGGCGCGGATCTGATCCGTCGAAAGCGGCATCAACCCTTCGGCAGCGCTGCCATAAGATTTCCGATTATGTTCTTCTTCAAGGCGGGCATCATCAGCCGCAGCCTTCGCCGCCGCATCTTCAGCTTGGCGTTCAAGCTCAAGTTGATCCGAAGCCATCTTCGACAAAGGTTCAATCCCATCGACAGAAATACCGTCAGCCGCAGAAGCCGGTGCATTGCTCTTGGCCGCAGCAGGTGTGGCCGACCCAACCATCTCACGCACGGCGGCAGCCGAAAGCGACGGGGGGGCCTTCTCCTCGGCCAAGGCCGGAGCAAGCGTCGATAATAACGCACTGGAAACAAGAAAAGTTGTCCATGCGATCACTGTTAATACGTACTGTCTTTTTCTATGCAACAAGACACATCCCCGAATCAGGTTGAGGCGTTGGCCATACTCTGTTTTTCACCCGCGCAGCGTTAACATATGGTTTATGTTTAAGCCTTCAAATGCGCTTTTCATATTTCATACAAGACCTTTTGGGTCAAGCATCTCGGTAGGCTTAACCTCTTGTTAACCTTGTTTTTCTGGGGATAGACAGTTTTTGCACTGCACCTAGAGCAGCATCCACGCCTTGATGCCGACACCAATGACATTTTGGCTCGGCGGGACCCTCACAATCGTGAGGCGAACGATCCCTTTTTGACGGCTCGCAACGTTATTATTGGTCGTATAGGTCATAATAACGGGCATTTCGACAATCCAACTAAATTCGCCCTTTTCATCCGTTCCTTTTCCGACAATCACGGGGATGTTGGCTGGCACCGTCGTCAAGACCAGCTGGCGCATTTTAAAATCGGTACGCATGTCTTGGTTGCGAATGGCCTTGGTGAACGAGGTCCAACCCTCTTCAGTAAAGCTGCTGCGCTGCGCGAGCATACGCTGGTCGAAATCGCCAAACCCGAAAGTTAGGATTTCCGTAATACTGGTCGCAGCCCAAGATAAAATAGCTTGATCCGTCATGTTCGCCGTCGAAAGCGGCATCAGTGGTTGCGATGGCTCATTGAGGCGCATCGCATCATAGCGATAGATCGGCTTGAGAACGGGCAATAAAAAAAAGATAAGAACAACCAGCGTCAAGATCAGGTAGGTCTGGATGTGAACCCGTTTTTGGATTGCTTTGCACCGCACAGCAATGATTTTTTCATTCTCAAAAACACCAGATCGCGACGGTTCTTCTTCAAAAAAAGGCCGCAAAAACCATTTCATTTTCTTGGCGACAAGCGTCTGCGCGACTTTAGGAGTCGCCTTGGCTTCTGTGGAAGGAGCGGGGATCTCAGCCATTCGCGCGGTCTTTCCTTGCGCTTATTTTGGCGCAGCAATCCATTGTTCGATACTGATCCCATCCGAGTTTTGCAAGGTCGAGACACGCACCACTTGAAGTAAAAGCATGGCATGAATAGGCGCGGGCGGCGCAGTGCCGTCAAACACGATCGAGATTGGGAATTGAAGATACCACGTGTAAATCCCGTCTTTTTCCATCGCCAATTTGACTTCGGGCGCGCCCTCGATGCTCATCTCCACTGTCAGCTTGCGCGCTTCAACCGCTTCGATAATGCGCGCTTCGCGCATAGCCTTTGTGAAGCTTTCCCACCCCGATTGCGTGAAATTCGCCGAGGCCTGCTGCAAGCGTTGGCGATAATCGTTATAGCCAAAGCGCATCACTTCTTGCGCCTTGCCTGCCGCCCAAGAAATCACGTCAGCGCGTGTGCGAAGCGGTTCGCTGAGGGGTACAATTTGAATGATGCGGCCATCAGCTGTGGTTGCGAAATACACATGGCGCGTTTCCATCGAAAGCAACATCGCGACAAGCGTCGCAACCAAAAGAACAATAATAAGACCTTGCACAAGGCTCACCCGCAACAGAAGCCTATAGCCATCACGATAAAACGCGTTCCGGGACAGGACGGTATCAATTGCATCCTTGAGCGCCATAAAAAAGATCCTCCGGGTGCACGCCGCGAACGCGACGGTGAAAGGCAAACGTTACTTCGTAACCTCAAAGACGAAATCCGGCGTTGAGCTACCGGTGGTATAGTCCGCCGAGCCCTTGCAGCTCGGGCAGATTCGGTTATGGCGTCCTTGCGATTCAAACTTTTTGAGGCACATAAGGCACACGCGCATTTTAAGTTCAGACGGCGCGTCAAGGCCCGCTTCATCAGAATGAGCCGCTTGCGTACGCACGGCCCGCACGCGTACCGTTTTCTCGCGCGGCGAATCCAAACGTTTATAACCGCGTTTACGCCCTGGCGCCGACCGACGCGGCAAACCCAAACGCGCCGCGCGCGTCATCACAGCGGCAACGGAACGCCCCAGCGCCGAAGCGATTTCTTCCGGCGTTTTATGCTCAAGCCAAAAGGTGCGGAGCTGTTCATCCTGCTCCATCCAATTTGGCGGCAGTTGCAGCTCTTGTGCGGCAACCTTGTCGCCTTCAGGTATGAGATCGTCGGTCGTCACAATCTTCGTGGGCTCCTGTTTTTGAAGGGCTTTTTGTCGGCAACCCAGCTTGATCAGCGGGCCAAACCTCCAGCGCCTTCTCTTATGAAAGTAATTTAGAAATACTGCAACACTTATCAAATTTCCCTTAACGGCTGTTTTAAGGGCCGGTTCAACGGACTAGAATCAGGCAAAGGTCTGTGATAGGACTGGAAAATATTAGTTTCTTTCGTTTTCGTAATGACCGGACTCTAGGACTTGTTTATGTCTTTTCCTGCGCCTTTTCAACTTACAGAAGCCCAAATCGCTCGCAAAGGGCTCACGGCGGAGGAAATGACGGCATTTTGCGGGATTCCCCTTTTCATTCTGCCACTTGATTCCCTGCCGGGCTGGTCTGCCTTAGAACAGAAGCGGCGGTTCACCTTAAGTCAAAAAGAAGCCCGTAAAAATAAGATGTGGGCCTTTTATAGGCGGCATGGCCTGTGGGATGAACGAAACAGAGCCACAATCAAAGCTGAGCTTTCCTCAGACAGTACGGAATCGCTGCCATACCTTTACGCCCCACTTTATGACCGAGGCTTTCTTCGGCGCGAAGATCGCGTTCCCTCACTCTTTCTTGAAAAAAAGGAAGCCGCGCAAGCCATTCTGACCCCCGCCTTAGGGGACCCTTTAGGCCTTTCGCAAACACGCCGGTTTGTTCTTTTACAGAAGGAATCGTTACGAGATCTCTTTTGCGCGCCACGCCACGCTGTGTATCATAGCCTTTCCACTTATACCCCGGATCTTTTTTGCTCGCTTTTCCTTTGCCAACCCCCGTCCAAAATCAAAAGGCTCCCAGATTTAGGGTGGTATAAGGTTGTGACTGATTTGCATGAAATGGCGCATGCCCTTCCGTTAGAACCAGCCCGAGGGTCACAAGATTCTTTTGTGGAGCGTACGTGGCTCAGCGAAGTTTACGCCTCCTTTTTTGCGTTTAGCGCCATTCGCGAAACCCAAGAGGGCGCGGCGGCGCTTCCCTCTTTGATGCACGAAAATTATTGGGATTTTCTGAGCTCGGACGACACCCACCAAATAGCGCCAGCGCTTCAAGCTTTGATCAAGGGGGAACCACCGCCCTCGCGACAAGACATAAGCCTTGCCCGAAGCGAGATTCTTCTTCACCTCGACGCACCGACAGATCGCACGACCCATGAAGACCTTCGTCACGTCTGGCAAGAGGGTGTTAACCCAACGACCCTGCCTCTCTTGCTCACGCAGTCCGAGAAAAATCTGAAAGAAACGTTTTACGATTGCGCTGACATCCACATGACCTATCTCGACTGGATTGTCGGTGAGCACATGCTGGCCTCGCCGCTCGCGCAAACAACGGCTCAAAAAATTCTTGAAGCCGCGCGGTTTTTCAATCCCGCTTTTTGTTCAGCGCCGCTCAGCTTGCCGAAACGCACGCATCAAGTCGGGCAAGCACTTCATCGCGCCCCAGCAGCGCAGCAGCCGTAAAGATCGGCGGCGAAACGCCACGGCCTGTGAGCGCCGCACGGAGCGGCTGGGCAACTTTGCCGAGCTTCATGTCATGCGTTTCGGCATAAACGCGAAACAGCTCTTCAATCGCTTCATGCGTCCAGTGCGGTGAGCTTTTAAGCGCCGGGATCAGCGAAGCCAAAACGCCCTTAGCCTCCGGCGTTAAAATCTTAAGCGCCTTTTCATCTGGCTCGATCCGCATGAAATAAAACTGCGCGGCTTCCGCGATTTCCGGCAAAAGCTGCACGCGAGGCTTGATGTCCGGCAAAGCGCCAATCAGGGTTTTGCGTTCTGCTTCCGTGATGTCGCGGCCCATGAGTATCCGCAGGAACGGCATCGCCAAATCAGCCAGTTTTTCATCGGGGGTCAAGCCAATGTAATGCGCGTTCACATGCGCCAGCTTCACAAAATCGAACCGCGCCGGGGAACGACCCACGCTGGGAAAATCGAACCACGCGATGGCTTGATCGGTTGAGATCAACTCATCATCGCCATGCGCCCAGCACAGGCGCAAAAGATAATTGCAGATCGCTTCGGGCAAATAGCCTTTAGCCTGATAATCTGAAACGGCGGGGGCGCCATGACGTTTGGAAAGTTTCGCCCCATCGGGACCCAAAATCATCGGCAAATGCGCAAAAGCCGGGATATCCCAGCCCATCGCCTTATAAATCTGCACTTGGCGGAAGGTGTTGGTGAAATGGTCGTCGCCGCGAATCACATGCGTAATGCCCATATCGTGATCATCGACGACGACAGCCAGCATGTAAGTCGGCGTGCCATCGGCGCGCAAAAGGATCATGTCGTCCAGTTGCTCATTTTGCACCGTGACGCTGCCTTTAACTTGATCATCCACCGTCGTCTCGCCCACCTGCGGCGCTTTCAAGCGGATCACCGGCTTTACGCCCGCAGGCGCATCGCTGGCCGGGCGATCACGCCACCGGCCATCATATTTCATGGGCAGGCCCTTTGCCTTTTGCTCAGCGCGCATGGCGTCCAGCTCTTCCGGCGAGCAATAGCAATAATAGGCCGCGCCCTTAGCGACCATCTCACGCGCCACTTCGGCGTGACGTTCACGCATATCGAACTGCGAATAATAATGTTTGCCGCCATTGAGTGCCGGATCTTTATTGTCCCAATCAAAGCCGAGCCAAGTCAGGCCTTCTAAAATGGTTTCCACGGATTCGGGCGTTGAGCGTTCGCGGTCGGTATCTTCCACGCGCATCAGGAACTTGCCGCCGCAATGGCGGGCATAAAGCCAATTAAACAGCGCCGTACGCGCCCCGCCAATATGCAGGAACCCCGTGGGTGAAGGCGCAAAACGAACAACAACAGACATTAGGTGACCAACCGCTAAAAGATGTTTAAACTGTGTGGGCTTTATCGCTTATCTTCCGCAACGCGAAGCGCCCTGCCTCATCCTAGTCTTTTGAGACGAAATTGTGAACCCTTTGTCTGCGCTTTTTCAGCCCTTTTCCGAGCAAAGAGACCGTTGGTTTCTTTGGCTGCCCGTCTTTATTGCGAGTGGCATCGCCGTTTATTTTGCGCTCCCCTTTGAACCGCCTGGCCTTTATCTGCTGGCCACGCCGAGCGCAGCGCTTTTGGCTTTTGGCTTGCGGCGAAAAGGGGCTTTCCTCCCAGTTGTGTTATTAGCCCTCGCGCTTGGCTTTAACGCCGCGCAGCTTGAAACGCGTTTGGCCGCCACGCCGATGCTTGATGAAGCCGTGCCGCCCTCCGTCATCACAGGCACTTTGTTCCGCGCCGAATCTTTGCCCGATGGCGCACGCCTGACGCTCAAAGACCCTTTTATTCGTAAAGCGCCACAAACCCACCTGCCCTTCCTGCGCATGAATGTGCGCAGCCCCATGCGCGAATTACCCCCAACGGGCGCACGCGTTGCGGTATGGGGACCGCTTTGGCCGCCCGGCGAGCCTACAACGCCGGGCGGTTATGATTTTCGGCGGGGCGCCTTTTTTAAACATCTCAGCGCCACCGGCTTTTCCTATGGTGACGTTCGGGTGCGTGAAGGCAAACCGGCCCGCAGTTTCGCGCTGACCCTTGAGCGCGTGCGCCGCGTTTTGGCGTTGCGCACCTTTGCGCGGCTGCCCCCTGATGAAGCCCCCATGACCGCCGCGCTTTTAACAGGCAATCAATCCGGCATTGATCGCGAGGTCATGAATGCCATGCGGCTTTCGGGACTATCGCACTTGCTTTCGATTTCCGGCGTGCATGTCAGCATGATCGCGCTTTTGCTTTATGCGCCAGTGAGAGCTTTGCTCGCGCTGTTTCCCTTTATCGCGCTGCGCTGGCCCATCAAAAAAATCGCCGCCGTTGTTTCGATTTTAGGCACGGCGCTTTATACGCTTCTCGTCGGGGCCGATCCGCCAACGGTTCGCTCTGCTCTGATGACGAGCCTTGTGTTGTTTGCCATCATCGTTGATCGCAAGGCGCTGAGCTTGAGGCTTGTAGGCCTCGCCGCCGGATGCGTCATGCTCGCCGCGCCGAGCGGTGTCATTGGCCCAAGTTTTCAAATGTCCTTCGCCGCTGTGCTCGCCATGGTCGCGGCGTTTGAAAAACGGCTCGATACGACGATCAAAGAAGGCCTTGCTTTCGAGCTGCCCACTTGGCTGCGGCATCTGGGCCGGGCCGGGCGTACTATTCTTTTGACCTCGCTTGTTGCCACAGCGGCCACAACGCCGTTCACGCTGTTTCATTTCCAAACCTTCAGTTTTTACGGCGTGATCGCCAATATGATCGCCATCCCGCTGACCACGTTTTGGGTGATGCCTTGTTTGCTTTTGACCTATTTGACCACGCCCTTTGGGCTTGAAGGTTTGGTTTTGGATGGCGCAGGGCTTGGCATCAAAGCTACGATTTGGCTGGCGCAGCATGTCGCCGCTTGGCCTTTTTCTCAATTTTGCATAAAGCCCATGCCGCTTTGGGCCTTTGGTCTTTTTGTTATAGGTGGTCTGTGGCTTTGTTTGTGGCGCGGCAGGCTTAGGCTTTGGGGTCTTGTCGCCATACTTGTCGCTTGTTTTTATCCGCTGACCGTCACGCTCCCTTATGCGCTGATCGCGCCCGAAGGCGATGTGTGGGGCGTGCAGCTGAACGACGGGCGCTTCGCCATTTATGGCAAGAAACCGAATAGTTTTATCCTTTATCAATGGCGCACGTATCTTGCTCAGCCTGAGATTGTTCCCTTCTCGCCGAAAGACGAACCAGCTTTGAACGGCGAGCTCACCTGCACCGCAACAAGCTGTCTTGCGCAGCACGGCGGTTTTAAGATGATTTTCATGAAAGAGGTGGCCCCAAGCGATGCGTTAGAAAACGCCTGCGCCAGTGGGGCCGCGGCGCTTTTTGTACCGGAAGCCTTGACGATTTCCTGCGCTGTGCCGCTTGTGATTGATGCCAAAGCGCGAAGCGCACGCGGCGCTTATGCGATCACGATCACACAAGACGGGCCTCGCATCCAAACAGCGCGGCAAGCACGCGGCCAAAGGCCGTGGTCTGTCGGGACAAACCCAAACGTGCCGTTCTCCTTTTAGTATTTGCGAACCAAACCAATTAATTTGCCCTGAACCTTCACACGGCCCGGCTCAAACAGGCGGGTTTCATAGTTCACGTTGGCGGGCACAAGGGCTATGCCGTCTTTGCGGCGTTCCAAATATTTGAGCGTCGCTTCATGTTCATCGACCAGAGCGACGACAATCGCGCCGTTTTCAGCCGTGTCAGCACGGCGAATAATCACATGATCACCATCCATAATCCCCGCTTCGATCATGGAATCGCCCGCAACTTCGAGGGCATAATGCTCGCCGCTCAGGCCGCCCTTGAGGTTGACTAAAAGCGAAGGCGGAACTTCAATTTGCGTTTGCGCATCGCTGATCGCTTCAATCGGCGTTCCGGCTGCAATACGACCATACATAGGTAGGCACATTGCCGAGACAGCCGCCGAGGCCGCTTCCTGCGCGACAGCGCGAATCTTGCCAACCAAGCGCGGTTCCTCCCCTTCGGGAAGGCGTAAAATTTCAAGCGCACGCGCGCGATGTGGCAAGCGGCGGATAAAGCCGCGCTCTTCTAAGCCTGTGATAAGACGGTGGATTCCTGATTTTGAGCGCAAGCCCAAAGCCTCCTTCATTTCGTCAAACGAAGGGGTGACCCCTTCACTCGCCATCCGGTCACGAATGAGGAGAAGGAGTTCTTTTTGTTTGCGAGTTAACATGGGGGGCCGTCCTTTATCTGAGCGCGGAAAAGCAGAAGACAGGAGAACAAAAGCAGAATGCCATGTTCTACTTTGGTTCCCGTTCCGTTGTCAAGAGACAGCTCGGATTCTTTTGCAGGGTAAGGCAATTTTTGCCTCTTTTATACAAAAGAACCGGCCCGTATCGCCATCGTTTTCTATATTTATCAGTAACTTACATTTGGCATGGCGCTTGCTCAGTATCTAGAGATTTTCCACGCTGTCTTTATGACACCACAACCGTAAGAGGTCCTTTATGTCTATTTACGCAGCCCTTCAGGTCGCCGTCGGTGGTCTTTCGGCCCAATCTGCCGCCATCGGCAACATTTCTGACAACTTAGCAAACTCGGAAACGACGGGCTACAAGGGTGTGGACACGCGCTTTGAATCGCTCGTCACGGAATCCAACGCCCAAAAGAACGATCCAGGCGGCGTAAATGCCTCGCCTTGCTATACCAACAGCGTGCAGGGCAACATCGAAGACGCCTCCAGCGATACGTCCTTGGCCATTTCCGGTTCGGGCTATTTCGCGGTGCGCGGCGCGGTGCTCGGCGCAGATGGCACGACCGCCATCGGCGATACGACCTATTTCACACGCGCAGGCGATTTCAGCCTCAACGCAAGCGGCTATCTCGTCAACGGCGCTAACTATTACCTTTGCGGTTATAAAGTTGACGAAGACGGTGCCGTCAACACAGCGACCTGCGATCCGGTTCAGATTTCCGAACTGCTCGATAATCCTGTCGCCACAGCCAAAGTGGAATACGCCGCCAACTTGCCGTCCAGCGCGATTAATACATTCGAATCTTCGGCCTCGACCATCGAAGTTTATGACTCGGTTGGTACAGCGCACGATATGTCCTTCAAATGGACAAAGACGGATACAAACGAATGGTCGCTTGATGTCACTGTTGCGGGCGCCGTTTATGATTCAGGCACCGACACCTACAGCGATTATACGGCCAGCGTACCCTTTACCTTCAATGACGGCTCAGCCGGCACAGCCGGTACGATCAATAGCATCGGCACCTCGGGCACCAGCCTTTGGGACGTTATCAGCGATGGCACAACGGCGGCGATCAGCATGGATCTGTCCTTCGACGGCGCTGGCACGCAAACGGTGACGGTCAATTTCGGTGATTACGGCAAATCCACCGGCGTCACGCAGTTCGACGATTCGGCCGTGACGGTCAGCTCCTTCGACCAAGACGGTATTCCGCGTGGTTCGTTCCAAAGTTTGGCCATCGACGAAAACGGGTTCGTGACGATCAACTACGATAACGGCCGTTCGCGCACCATCGCGCAGGTTCCTGTCGTTCAGTTCTTCGCCGAAGATCAACTTCAGCGCGTTTCGGGCGGCGTGTTTGCGCAAACCATTTCCTCCGGCACGGCACGGTACTCCTTCTCCGGGTCAAACGGTGCCGGAACGATTACGTCCAACGCGCTCGAAAGCTCGAACGTCGATATCGCGAATGAGTTCACCAAGCTCATTCAGGCGCAGCAAATTTATTCCGCCAACGCCAAAACGATCACGACAGCGACCAGCATGATGGACGATGCGATCAGTATCATTCGGTAATCTTTAATCGGCCTTAGGCAGAAAAGAGTTCGCGCATCATGGCATCGCTTTCATCCATCTTGTCGATTGCGAGTTCGGGGCTTTCAGCTGTTTCAACGCAGCTGGAAGTCACCTCGAGCAACGTCACCAATGCTAGCGTTGAGGGCTATACGCGAAAAACTGCCGTTCTGTCTTCGGCTAACCTCGGCGAGGTCGGCGGCGGCGTTAAAGTCACGGGCTTTACCCGCGACTCCGACGATGCCCTTTTTTCTTCGCTCTCAAAGGCGACGTCGGACGCCTCGTATCGCAGCAAACAAGATGAGTATATGCAGAATGTCATGGACATTCTGGGCACATCAAGCAGCGATAACCCGGAACTTTCGACGAATATCACCTCCTTTGTCAACGCGTGGACCGCGCTGGAATCCGAGCCGGAAAGCTCAATCGCGCAGCAACAGGTTATTGAAGCGGGTTCAACGCTTGCGGACACCGTTAAAAGCACGTCAAGCTCCGTTGAATCGCTTGATCGCCAGTGCGCTACGGAAATCAGGAGTTCGCTCACCGATCTGAATAGCTATCTGACCCAGATTCAGGATCTCAACACCAAAATCGGTTCGGCCACCGCAACAGGCGGCACCGCCGCTGCCGATTTACAAGACAAGCGCGATCAATTGGTGCTCAAAGTCGCCGACTTTACCAACGTCAACGTGATGGAACGCGACAATGGGCGGATCGCCCTTTACACAACGTCGGGCTATCAGCTTCTTGACGGCAATTCCGTCGCCTCGCTTTCTTACGATGGCGCGGATGTCGTTTCAGACTCGAGCCCCAGCGTTTCGCTTAACTCAACGCTGACGGGTGGCTCCATTCAAGCGCTTGTTGATTTTCGCGACACCTCTAGCAACGCCGCGGACAGCACCGTCTCCGGCGTGGGCGTCGTTCAAAAAATGCGCGATCAACTGGACTTAATCGCCGACGCCTTTTTGTCGACGACCACAACGGCGACGTCCGGCGAAGACACCTTTGCCTCGGCCTATAACAGCGGTACAACAGCAACCGGCGAGTTAGCCTCCGATTTCTTTACTGGCACGGATCGCACAGACTTTGCCGTCAATAGCGGCCTTTTAGATAGCTCGCTTTCGGTTAAAACGGACAGCATCAGCGCCGTGGTTGACGCCATGCTCGATTCCACGCGCGTCTTTTCGACCAGCGGGCTTTCTGAAACGGGGTCGTCTTATGCCACGATTGTCTCTGCCTCCCTTACCGATTTTCAGCAAGCTGCAAACAGCATTTCGTCGGCCAATGATACGGCCACAAGCATGCAATCTTATCTCAACGAAAAATATACGAACGAAACAAACGTGACCGTGGACGACGAAATGGTCAATCTCGTTACGTTTCAAAACATTTATTCCGCCAACGCGCGCATCTTATCGGCCGTACAAGATATGTTCACCGTTCTCGAAAACATGGTGAGTTAACTCATGAGCTCCACAGTCAGCACCCTCGGTAAAACGCTCATCGCATCAAGCAATCTCGGCGACGGGCAAACGCAACTCTCCACCCTTTCGGAGCAACTCGCGACAGGCAAATATTCGACCAATCTTACAGACTATACGTCCAGTGAATCGCAAAAGCTGTTGAACCTGACAAGCAAAGTCGATACGCAAAACGGTTTTCTCGACATCATTGATACGCTGACGCCCCGGCTTGAAGGCTATGATAAGGCCATGACAGGCGTCGAAGATACGGTCAGCGATGCCTATACGCTCATCCTTTCGTCAACGACCTATAACGATTCAACCAACGCCTCGGTTGCAGGATCGATCGAGGGTTCGCTCGACGATATTGTCTATTACCTGAACCAGAAAGTCGGCGACCGCTATATCTTCGCAGGGTCGCGTTACGATACGGCCCCCGTTATCAGCACCGACGATATTTTGAGCCAGACGTTGCCGCCCGCGTCAACAACGCCAGTTTCTTCGCCTGCCGTTCCCGCTTACGATGTTGATTATGACAGCGCAGACCCGACAGCGTCCAATCCCGACGCCTATTATGAAGCCTCTTCGACCATCAATGACACCAAAACGCTGACCTATGGCGTGAGTAGCGACGAAGACGGCTTTCAACAGGTTATTCTTGGTCTGCAATGGGCCTATGCCGCCACGCAGGACGAAACAAATTATACCTCCTATATGGATACGGCCAGGAATTTGTTAACGGATGGGCTGGCCAACATCCGCGCCTCGCATACCAGCATCACGAACGCTTACACGTCTTTGAACAACACGAAGGATATGATCACCACGAACGTGAACAGTCTCAACGATCAGGTCGATAATATTGAGGCTGTTGATGTCAACGAAGTCGGTGTTAAGATCACCTCGCTTAAAGCCCAGCTAGAGGCCGCCTATTCAGCGACAGGCCAAATTCTTAAATTGTCGCTTCTCGACTATATTTGATCTTTCTCGCGCTCAGGAGTTTTTCGTTTATGTCCTATACAGCCCCTCTTTCTTTCGATTTGTCGCCCGTTCGTTTGGCCTATGTTGCGGCCCTGCGCGGCGTCCTGCCACGCAAACCGGGCCAGCCTTTTTCCTATGTCCAAACGGGAACCTTTGATCCCGAAACGCTGCTTTGCTTGGCCGCGAGCAACCCGGAAGGTCGGTTTTATGGCCTTTTGGCCGATGATCGTGAGGCGGCAACCGCCGGTATTATCGCCAGTGAACGCGGGGTTTGGAACATCAGCTTCAGCTCTTCCGATTCCATTTTACCCGCCAACCTGAATTATCTGTGTTGTGATACAGGCCTCCATCGCCCCACGGACGCGGAGCGCGAAGCCCTGTTCGACATGGCGGCTCAAAGGCTCACACCGGGCGGCACGCTGGTTTATCGCTATCAGGCTTATGAAAGCACCGATGAGCAGCTCCGCTTCTTGATCACGTCCTTCAAACCTTCGCTTTCGCCAGCGCAAGCGCTTGAGTTCTTGGATGAGCTGGAAGCTTTGGGTTCGCTGTATTTCAATACGCACTCGGAGGCCAAAGCCGCGCTTGCCGCCGCAAAGAGCGCTAAAGACCCGGACTCCTTTTTTGCCTTTTGCTTGGCTCAAGGCACCAGCGTCGAATCTGGAACCTATGAAACGTTGGCCGGGTTACTGCCGCGCGGCTTTGCCGCAGCAGGCGACGCGACGATTAGCGCCAATTATCTTGAGCTGGCCGCGCCAACCAGCTCCCATGAAACGCTTGAAAAATGCCGGGCGCATTTGCTTTACGAACCTATCAAGGATTTTGCGCTTCAACGTCTGGTGCGCACCGATGTTTGGGTCAAGTTACCTGTCGAACAAACAGCAGATAAAGCCTCGCTGTTCGGCCATTTCACCTATGGCATCACCTCAATGCGCTCGCAGGTTCCCGAGAAGATTTCAACCAACGGCAAAGAGATTGATCTCACTACGCCGCTCTTTTCGAGCTTGATCGACGTGATGTGCCTTTTGCCGCTTGGGGTCGGCGATTTCCTTAAGCACCCGAGCTGCAAAGGCTTTGACACGAGCGATGTCGTTTCGGCCATCCAGATTTTGGTGGCCACGGGCGTTGCGCAACCGATGCGCGGTCGTTACGAAGGCCGTTCTTCTGCGATGACGCCTTATCCCGCATGGGCCAATGGATTCAACGCTCATTTCAAAAAGGCGGAAATCCACAGCCCTTCGATTATGCTCGCATCGCCCATCGTCGGCAGCGCCGTTTTGCTGAGCGTGCGCGAAGCCCTTGTGCTTCAGGCCCTCTCACGCGTGGGTCTGGCCAATATTTCAGGTGCCCTTTTCCTGACCTTGACCAAGCTCATCAACGACAATCCAGCCTTAGCCGCGCAGGTCATTGAAACCACCGACCTCACAGACGAGGCCATTCACGCGCTGGTCACAAACGTTCT
>Ga0209373_10002552_pt1 | contig 18047 bp, 12 predicted proteins | sample Higcelweek5metaG_FD_187173 | JGI IMG/M metagenome (GOLD analysis project Ga0209373, IMG submission 187173) | Freshwater pond sediment microbial communities from the University of Edinburgh, under environmental carbon perturbations - High... | ecosystem: Environmental > Aquatic > Freshwater >... | reverse complement strand
CCCCCAGTGGTTCCACCTCTCCCGGAATCGCATGTACGTATCCCATGATCCATCCTCGCCCCACGCTCCAACTCCCTCCTGAGTTGCCCGAGCCCCGCACTCCCCGCTACTCACTACTCGCGACCCGCCACTTTCCCCGCCACTCCCCGCATGAAATCCCCCGCCCCGGCCAAATCGCCTTCACAAGCCGCACTCGCCGCCGCGCTCGGCGGCACCGCCACGATCTGGCGACAGCTCGTCGACGAACTGACCTCGGGTATTCCCGGACTCCGCGAGGAGTGGAAGCCCTCGAAACTCGAGTTCGGCAGCCTGTGCCTGCTCAAGCTCAAGGACCGCACACTGCTCTATCTCATCCCGCGCCGCGGCGACTTCGAGGTCTCCATCGTCCTCGGCGAACGCGCCGTCGCGCTCGCCCTCGCCGGAGACCTCCCGGCCGATCTCCAGCGCCAGCTCTCCGAGGCGCGGCAGTACGCCGAGGGACGCGGCATCCGCTTCCCGGTGACAAACGCCAGCCGGATCGCGCCGATCCGCAGACTCGTCGCCTACAAGACCGCGCCGAAGTGAGCCGCGCGATCCGCAGCAGCCTCCGCACGCCCGTTACCCGCGCCTTGTCACCCGTTGCCTGCCACTCGCCCGCCGCCACGCTTCCCCCGATGTCCTCCGCCGCTCCCACCAATCCCGCCGCCACGCCCGCTGCACGCGCCCTGCTCGACCTGCTCCGCTCGCTCGAGACGCGCCGCGAGCGCCGCATCCTCTCCGGCCAGTTCACCGGATTCTGGAACCAGCTCAGCGCGGCGTTCCCCGTCGAGATCCACGCGCAGTCCGGCCAACACCCGGCGCTGATCGGCGTCGACTACTCGGAGCTCGAACGCGGAGGGCTCGACTTCTCCGCACCCAACCGCACCGCACTCGCCCACGCCCGTGCCGGAGGCCTGGTGACCGTGAGCACGCACCTCTACAACCCCGCCAATCCCGCCGGCTTCGGCCTGCGCGACCAGGGCGTCGACCTCGCCGCGCTCCTCGACCCCGCCACCGCCACGCATCGCCGCTGGCTCGCCGAGCTCGACACCATCGCCGCCGGCCTGGCCGAGCTTCGCGATGCCGGCGTGCCCGTGCTCTGGCGACCGTTTCACGAGATGAACGGCAGCTGGTTCTGGTGGGGCGCCAAGGAGCCGGCGCTCTTCCACCGCGTCTGGCGGCACCTGTTCGACTACTTCACCGCAACCAAGCGCCTCGACAACCTCCTCTGGGTCTACAGCCCGAATCACGGCGCCGATACCGTCGCGCACTACCCGGGCGACGCGTTTGTCGACGTCGTCGGGCTCGACGCCTACACCGACCACGTCGACCCCGAGCACATCCTCGGCGGCGCGGCGCTCATGGCGCTGGACAAGCCCTTCGGCTTCACCGAATTCGGCCCGCACGCCCCGGCCAATCCGCCCGGCGACTACGACTACCGCCGTTTCCTCGCCGGTGTGGAGAAACACTTCACGCGCACCGTCTTCTTCCAATGCTGGGACGAGAACTGGAGCCCGGCCCGCAACCGCCTCACGCGCGAGTTCTTCGCCGACCCGCGCCTGCTCAACCGCAGCGCCCTGCCGCCGCTCGCCACGTCTGCGTAGAAGCAGTGTCTTCCACCGCCCGTAGCGAAACTCGCCGGAGTTCCGTCTCCGAGCGTGCCACACCATCTCGTTCACGATTGTGCCGTTAACGGAGGAATCCATCCTTCCGTCTTCCTCCGTCTCCATGTCCTCCTTTCGTGAAGCCCTGCGCGAGCTGCGCCCGACCCTCCGGCTGGCCCTGCCGATCACGGCCGGCAACGTCGGCCAGATCCTCATCGGCCTCACCGACAGCATCATGATCGGCCGCGTGGGCGCCGTGCCGCTCGCCGCGTCGGCCTTCGCGGGCGCAGTCTTCTGCGTGGCGTATCTGATCGGCATCGGGCTGCTCACGCCGGTGGCCGTGCGCGTCGCCGAGGCCCACGGCGCTGGCCGCCCGCGCGACGCCGGCGAGACGCTCCGCCACGGTCTGGCGATCGCCACGGCGGCCAGCCTGCTGCTCGCCGCCGCGCTCACCGGGCTGGCCGGCCACCTCGCACTCTTCGGCCAGCCGCCGGAGGTCGCCGCGGCGACGCGGCCCTACCTCGTCATCGTCGCGTGGTCGCTGCTGCCCAGCCTCGGTTTCCTGGCGGTGAAAAACTACTACGAGGCGCTGCACCGCCCGTGGACGCCGCTCTACTGGGTCCTCGGCGGCCTGCTCCTCAACATCTTCCTCAACTGGGTGCTGATCTACGGCCACCTCGGCGCACCCGCGCTCGGACTCGTCGGCGCGGGCTGGGCCACGTTCGTCTCGCGCTTCGCGCTGCTCGCCGGCCTGTGCTGGCAGATGCTACGTTGCCACAGCCTCGCCCCGGCACGGCCGTCGCGCTGGTTCGCGCCGCTGCGGCACCGCGAACTGGCGGCGCAGTTCTCACAAGGCTGGCCGGTGAGCCTGCAGCTCTTCTTCGAGTCGTCGTTGTTCTCGGTAAGCGCAATCTTCATGGGCTGGCTGGGAACCGTCCCGCTCGCCGCGCACCAGGTGGCGCTCAACTGCGCCGGCACCACCTTCATGTTCCCGCTCGGCCTGTCGCACTCGCTGGCCGTGCGCCTCGGCCACGCCCGCGGCGCCGGCCAGACTCACCTGCTGCGCGTGATCGGTTTCGGCGGCATCGGCGCCGGCCTCGCGCTCATGGCCTGCTTCGGCGTGGTATTCGTCCTGGCAGGTCCGACGATCGCCAGCGGTTTCATCCGCGACCCGGAGGTCGTCGCGCTCGCGGCACGGTTGCTGATCGTGGCCGGCATCTTCCAGATCTTCGACGGCACCCAGGTCACCGCCATGGGCGCGCTGCGCGGGCTCGCCGACGTGCGCACACCCACCGTAATCACATTCTTCGGCTACTGGCTCTGCGCCGCACCGGCGGCGTGGATGCTCGGCTTCCCGCTCGGCTTCGGCCCGGTCGGCGTGTGGTCGGGCATGGCCGTGGGGCTGGCCCTCTGCGCGCTGCTGCTCATCGCCCGCTTCGCCGGGCAGACGCGGGCGCAGCGCAGCTGAAGCTGTAGGCCACCTCGTTGAGGAGGCCTTCGTTCCCTTCTGTCGGTACCGAAAACGACTCCGCCCAATGCTGGCGCCGAGCCGCCGGCGTTTCGCGCTCGCGCGCGCACCGAGCGCCGGCTTCCTTCGCTGCCATGTCGGCAGAGCCGCCCAACTCCATCGTCGCCGCGCTCAGCTTCGTCGGCCACTGCGGCGGCGCGGTGAAGTCGCTTCCTGGATTCCAGAAAGGCCGCCATACGCTGCCAACCGCCGTCACACCCGCCACCTCCGCCTTCCTCGCGAAACTCTGCGAGGCCGAGCTGACCGAGCGGGCGGAGTCGTTTTTTCAGCGCGCCCGCGAGGCCCTCGCCTACAAGCGCCGCGAGCTCTCGCTCTCCGTGTCCAGCCCATCGGCACTGCTCACGGCAAAGGATTTCGCCTTCGAGATCGTCTACTCCCTCGAGCCCGACGATCCCGCGCGCTACCTCGTCACCCACACACTGCGCGACCTGCGCGATGCCGAGATCGCCCGCCGGCCCGAGTTCGACTCCGTCTTCGCCGGCGTCTTCACCGATCTCGCCTTCGCCCTGCGCAAGGGTGTACGCGTCGAGGCCGTGATCGACCTCGTCGAGGCGCTCGACGACGACTCCGGCCTCGCCGTCGCCTACCCGTCCGACTGCCGCGACTGTACGCTCACCGTGCCCGGCGTGGCTGCCGAGGTGCGCTGTACCGGCGCCTCGCTCGATCTCGTCTTCCCCTCCGCCGGCTCTCCGGCCGAGCTGCTCGACGGCTTCGCCGCCGTGCGCGCCGCCTTCGCCCTCAGCCCCGGGCTCGCGTCGCTGCTGGGTTAAGCATCGTGCATCGTGGATGCCGGCCTCCGTGCCGGCGTATCTCGTTTCCGCAGGCACCGAGCCCTGCGCCACAGCACGGGATTTCGACAACGCGCCCGTCACCGGGCTCGACGCTGCCCGGCAGGGCACCCAACCTCGCGCCCATGACACCGCAGCTCCGCCGCACGCTCGCCATCGCCTTCACCGCCTTCGCTGGCGGACTCGACACCATCGCCGGGCTTGGCTTCGTGTTCCTCCCGGAAGCCACGCTGGCCGCTATGGGCGCCGATCCCGAGATGGAGGCCGACGCGTTCTTCCTCTCCTTTGTCGGCGTCTTCGTCGTATCGGTCGGTCTCGGCTACCTCTGGGCACTCCAGCGGTGGTTGAAGCGCGGTGACACCGCCTTCCTCCGCGCCGTCTGGCGGCTCACGATCCTCTTCCGGCTCGCCTCCGGCACATACTGCGCGGTGAGCCTCCTCAACGGCGACCTCGACGCCGGCTGGCTCGGCGTGCCGCTCGCCGACTTCGTCTTCGCATCGCTCCAGATCTGGCTGCTCCGCGCGGGCTGGCCCGAGCCGGAGCGCACCTGAACCGCGCCCGCTTCGCCCAGATACTGCCCAACGGCGGGCGCATCCTCGGCAGTGTCGGCACCTTCGGCTGGGACGGCTACACCACCACGCTCGTGCAGATCGACCCGAAGGAGCGCGTGGTCGCCCTGCCGTTCTACCAGCACCTGCCCTTCAACGGAGACAACGTCCACGCCCTCTTCACCAACGGCTGGTACTCGGCCATCGAGGACTGAGCGGGGCTTGTCCGCCCTCAGTCCTTCGCTGGTGGAATCTTCGGCTGCGATTCGAACGCACGCACTTCGATACGCCCGAGGTGCTTCGTCGGCTCCACGCCCTCGTAGTAGACGTCGTAGCTGCCGGCCGGAACTCCATTGAGCGACGCATAGTGGACGCGCCCGGTGGCAGCGCCTTTCTCGACGAGTTGAGTGTAGACCAGCACCACCAGCCGCGCCCCCTCCCGCCGCAGAGTCACCTTCCGCACCGCGAACCCCGAATTGCCCTCGGGCCAGTACTCGATCGGCAGGAACAGCCGGCCTTCCCGCTCAACCGGGAGTCCGATCCGGATACCTCCGCTGTTCTGAACGAACTGCCAATCGCGGGCCTCCGAGGAAAGCCAACCGGCGATGCCGGCCTGCGCCGTGGACGAGGCAAACGCGAGGAGAATGGCGAGTATGCGGATCATGGTATTTCTGAAGGGTGGGCTGCCACATCGGGAGACTGTCGCAGTCCGGGCAGGCGCAGGGATAAACACGGAGCCGCCCTGAAGCAGTCAATACTCCTTCACAGGCGCAGCTGCGGGCACGATGCCGTCGACCCATGCACGCGTGCGCCCTTGCTCGCGAAAGCCGGCATGTAGGGCCTCGTCTCGACGCGGCACGCGCACCGCCGGTGAGACGACTTCCGCGCACAGGCGGGCTGAGCCGCTTCGCGGTCCAGCTCCAGGATACAACACCGCGCAAAAGAAGCGCCTTCACCGCGCAGCCTCGGCGAGGAAGTTGCAGAGGAGCTTGCGGGCGACGTCGGCCGGACCGGCAGGGGCGACGAGGTTGGAGGCGATGTCGAGCGTCGAGAAGATCACGCGACCACGACCGAGCGGCACCGTGCCGACGACCGTGCCGAGCTGCATCGGGAAGCTGTGGTAGCAGCCGGCGGCAAGCTCCTCGCCCTCGACGAAGAGTCCCGTGCGCAGGTCGCCGTCGCGCACCACCGCCTGGTACGGCCAGTCCAGCGCGCCGTCCGTCGGCAGCCCGGCGAAGAGCGGATGCGTGCGCGCGAAATGGATGCCGCCGAGCCAAGCCTTGCCGACCTTGAACGAGCCGGAGAACCGTACCGGCTTCTCCGGCTGCGCCGCCAGCAACGCCAGCCACGCGTCGGCCTGCTCGAGCACGACGAGCGTCGTGCCGTCGCGTCGGACGCGTTCGAGTAGGTTCGCCGCCGTCGCGGTGCCGGTATCGGGCATGACCCATTCGAGCGAGCACTCGGCCGGGCCACGCCCGTGCAGGAACTCGACTGTGAACGGCACCGGCTTGCCCGCCGCCAGCTCGATCTCGCCGCGCACGAACGGCACCCGTGCCCGCGGCGTCGATTCGCCGAGCGTCTTCCCATCCACAACAAGCCGCACCGCGCCGGTCGTGCGGACGACGAAAGCGTACGGGCCCGCCCGCGGCGGCACGACCGTGCCGGTCCAGCGCACCGCGTAATTGCCGACCAGTGGCAACGTCGGATCCGGCGCGGCCCCATCGGCCACGGCGAGATTCACTGTCGGCTCCGCGCGCCGCAAAAGCGGCTTCAGCATCCGCCAGTCGCCGAAATACTCCGTCGTCACACCCGAAGCGGCGCCTTCGAGCCCGCGCAGATGCGCCGCGCCGATGGGCGCGGGCTCGCCCTCCTTCGGCCCGCGGGCGGCGACGATCCAGTCGAGGCGAGCAAGGGTGTCGGCGTACTCGCGTGCTTCGTAGTGCTTCTCTCCGGCCAGAAAGCCGCGCACCGAGGAGTCGCTCTCCCACACGGCACCCGCGCCGCGGATCGCATCGCTGCGCCAGTCGACGGCAAGCGCCTCGTCGTGACCGGTGGCGCGCACCGCGTCGGTGGCGTCGGTCAGCTCCGCCTCGAGCCGCAGCAGCCCGCGCGCGTCGGCCGGGATCGCCAGCGTGAGCGCCTCGGCGAGCAACTGGCCGTACACCTCGCCGCCGGCGAGCGCCACGCCCGACTCCGTAGCAGCGAGTTCGCGACCAGCAGCGTCGCGCGCGACGAGGCGCAGGCGGCGCGGGCCCTTGAGACCGGTTTCGTTGACGGCGAAACAATCGACGACGAGCGCGCCGGGCGGCTGGAGAATCGTGTTACGCGCCTTCACCGCGACGTAGGTCGGCTGGTTGTAGTACGCGAGGATCGCGGGATCGCCCTTCGGATTGCGAAAGCAGTCGACAACGCCGGAGTGGTTCTCGATCAGCTCGGCCTCCCAGCCGTTGATCACGTAGCCGTCGCCCACGTCGCCGAGGCGCACGTTCTCGATGCGGCGGCCCTGGTGCAGGAGCGTAACGTTGCCCATCGCGCCCGTGAGCGCGTCGACGCTCGGGAACGCGGCGCGCAGGTTCTTGCGGTCGAGAAACGACTCGAACGCGCGGTGCCACTCCACGTAGCCCGCGCCGTCCCAGCCGAGCTGTGGCGCGGCGGCAAGCGCGTCGCGGATCGCGCCAAGTCGCGGCGGCGTGGAGATCGCGCCCTCCTCGCCCCAGAACACGATCTCGCCGCGGTTCTCGGTGCGCAGGTAGTGGTCGACCGGCGAGCGGTAGAGGCTCTCGTTCCACACGGCCGGCCCGCCGGCGTGGTGGTAGTCGTACCAGCCGCTCAGGTACGGCCTGGCGTCGAACGGCCGGAAGTGGAGCTTCGCGGGGTCATCGGTGCCGGTCGTCTGCGCCCAGGCGGAGGTGTGCAGGACCGTGCGGCTCGGGTCGATCGCGTGGGCGGCGGCCATGTCGTCGCGGTGGCGCGCGATCTCGGCGGAGTCGGGGTTGGGGTTCCGCGAATCCCACTCGTTGATGAGGTTGTAGAGCACGAGGCTGGGATGGCTGCGGTCGCGGCGGACCATGCGCAGCAGCTTCTCGCGCGCGACCCGCCGGCCGAGCGAAGGAGCGTCGTCGACCGACTTATACGCGCCCGGCTCCTCGTAGTAGAGCAGGCCGAGCTCGTCGGCCTTGTCGAGGACGACCGGCTGGCCGATCGCGCGGTGGAAGTTGAGCATGTTCAGCCCATACGCCTTCGCGATGCGGACCTGTTTCTCGGCCAGCTCGGGCGTGGGGAAAATGCCGTTGACGGGCCAGAAGCCCCAGCTGATCGCCGAGCGCAGCACGATGCGTTTCCCGTTGAGACGCAGCACGGCGTCGCGACCGATTCCCTCGGGGGCGAACCAGCGGAAGCCGAACGTGCGGCGGTCGGAGTCGGTTGCCGCGCCGCGCTCCCGCAGAGTCACGCGACAGATATGCAACTGCGGATCTTCGACACTCCAGAGGCGCGCCTGCGGCGCCGCTATCTTCGCGGTGACGTTGCTGTCGCCGGGCGGCAGCGACACCTCGCGCACAACGGCGCGACAGACCTCGCGCGTCGGCTCGGCACGCTCGACGACCTGCACCTCAACATCGCGGCGCACGACAACGTCGGTGGTATTGCGGACGGTGACGAGGACGTTGGCCTCGGTGATCGCCGGCGTGTTCTGCACATAGACGTCGTCGACATACACTGGATCGCAGACGACGAGGCTCACGCCGCCCGTCACGCCGCCGAAGCCGTGACTGAGCGGCAGCTGCTGCGTGCCCCAGTCCATCGGGCGCGAGTCGCGCCAGTCGAAGTTGCCGCCCGGATCGGTGACACGCATCGCGAGCTCGCAGCGTTCACCGGGCCGGACGAATGCCGTGATGTCGGCCTCGAACGGCGTGCTGCCGACGATGTCGTAGGCGACAAGCTGGCGGTTCACAAAGACCTCCGTCCGCTCGCGCACGGACTCGAAGCGCAGGAGGACACGCCGCGGACCATCGAACGCGGGAATGTCGAACGAGCGCATCCACCAACTCACGCCGGTGAGATCGCCGTCGGGCCCCGACGTTTTCTGCAAGTATTCCTCGACCGTGCCGGGCACGGCGACCGGCACCGCTGCGGTGGCGATCGCTCCATCCCAGCCGCCCGTCGGCGGATTCACCGGCAGTCGGTCGAGCGTCGGCGAGGGGAAATGCAGTGTGTCGTCGCGCCATGCCGCCGCGGCGTCGTGCCACAGGCGCCAGCCCGGTCCGGAGAGATCGACGACCGTGCGGTCGGCAGCAGAGACGGCAAGTGCAATGCAGGCGGCAAGGCCTGCCGAAAGAAAGCGGAGGTAACGCATGGGGATGCTCCGATGCTGCGCGCCCCTCCCCGCCGGCTCAACGCGCGACTCGGCCGCATCGTTGCGCAGAAAAGAGAGCGCGGCCTCCACTTCCGCAGCGCGAGGCGAGAGCGGACCTGCACTCCTGTGCGCCCTGCCGGGCGCACGACATGAAAAAGGCGCCGGACGTTCTGTCCGGCGCCCAGTCTGTTCTTGTGAGAACCGACTAGCTATTCTCCTAACGAAACCGCCTAGAAGGAGAAGGTGTTGGTGATCGACCAGCTCATGCCTTCCTGAATCTTGACGGCAGCCACGCTGCCATCCGGATTCACGCTGATCGGAACCAAGTGGTTCTTGTCGCCGATGTTCTTCACGTTGACCTGAATACGCCAGTCGATCTTCTCGGTGAGCTTGCGACCGTAACCGACCCACAGATCGATCGCGTCCTCGCTCTCGCCGATGAACTTCTTGTTCACATCGACTTGGTCGGAGAAGTTGGAGATCACATATTCCCCATCGGGGTCGATGAGCTCCTGACCGAAGCCAAGGATCTGGCCCTTCTGCCAACGATACGCCGCTCCGACGTTGACACCCTTGAAGATGCCTCGGTCGAAGGAGTAGTTGTTGATGATGTTGAAGCGCCAGGGGCGCGTCTCGGCGACCTCGGAGCCGTTCAACTGCTGCTGCACCAAGTAGGCCGACCAGATGTTCTGGTTGAAGGCCGCACGGAGGTTGCCGCTGTTGCTGTTGAAGCCGTTGGCATCCGGAGCGCCCGGGTTGCCGCCCCATATGATCGCGTTACCGGCGAGACCGGAATAGGTCACACCGTTATACGTGCCACCATTCAGGCGGGCATGGGTCATCTCGATCCAAGCGGCCAAGGTCGAACTCAGGTTATAGCGGGCTGCGGTGGTCTTGGAGGCATTGACGGTGATGTTCCAGTTCTTGAGCGGCTGGGCACTCAACTCGAACTCGATACCCTTCGACTCGTTGTCGCTCGTCGCCACCGGGTACATGCCACGGATGCGGCCGCGATTGGCGGCCTGCAGGGTGCCGAGGCTGGTGGTCGGGTCGACCGTCGGATAGGCGGGGAAGCACTGAGCATAGGTGGAGCTTTCGTTCTGCAAGGCAGCCACGTCGATCGACATGCCATAGTTGTCGTAGAAGGTCTGGCTAGGCATGGTCGCGAGCCAATCCCTGGCGGAAGCGATCTCGTTGTCCAGGTCAGTCCACTCCCACGCCCATTCGTTGGCCGGCTTGACACCGGTTGCCTGATACTGGAGGGCATTGACCAAGTTGGACTTGCTACGGCCCGCACCCCAATACTCGAGGAGATAGAGGTAGTAGGTGTTGTTGCCGAGAGCGGCGGTCGCGGCGTCGCCTTGAAGGGTGGCGCCGGATACGTTGGTCTTGTACCAGTTGACCTTGAGCGACAGGCGATCGTCGAAGGTCGAGATCGCGAAACCGTAGTCCTTGGTTTTGCCGGTCGAGTTCGGGAGGTTGTTGCCTTCGATATCGACGCGGGTCTCAGCACGAGCGTTTTCGGACTTGTTGTAGAACAAGCTGATGTCCGTGTTCCAAAGCTTCGCGCGCCAGCTCTTGGGCAAATGGGTCACGATACCCCAGCTCTTGCTCTCGAAGGAGACATCCTCGCGGTCGAGGTAGCCCTGCACGGAGGCCATGCCAGTGCGCGACGTCAGGCCATAGTCCATCGATGCAACGGCCGTGGTGGCGTCCTTGATCGACGAATTGCTGACCATCGACATGCGGTCTTTGCGCCAGCCGGCGATCGGAACAACCATGCCGTCGAACATGTACCCCTGCCAGGTGATGCCGTTGGAGTAGATGGTTTCCCGCTTCTTGCTGCCATCGGTGTAGAGCTGATCGATGTCGCCGTTATCGGCGCTCAACACGCTGAAGGATCGTGTCGTCCAGCCGACGTAGTTGGCAGGGTTCTCGGATTGTGTGGAGTCCTGCTCGGCCGTGTGGACTTCCATCAGAGAGTTCGTCCACGGAGCGCTTGGATCAACATAACCGGCGGCGGTCGGATCCGTCGGTTTGTTCCAAGTCGAATCGAAGTAGCGCACTGTGATCTGGGATGCCGGGCGCAGGTCGTTGGTGATCCGGCTCAGGTTCCAGCCGGAAGCCGAGCTGCTCGACGCGCCGCTGGTAGAACTGAGATAGGAGATCCAGTCGATCTGGCGGGCACCGTCCGAGATCAGGTGGCTTTGGCCGGTCGCTGTGCTCCAGTCCTCGCCCATGGCCCAACGGGTCCAGCTGCGAGAATCGGTCAACTTCTGGTCACGGGAATAGATGCCCGTGAAGACATGACGACCGAAGATCTTGCTCCAGGTCCCCTTGCCGAACAGATCGTCGCCACGCAGTTCGCCCATGAGCGTCATGCGCAGGGAGTCGCGATTGATGCGGTTCGAGAAGTTGCCGTTCTGCGCGCTGGTGCCGACATAGGCGTACCCAACGTACGGATTGACCGTGGCGTTGTTCGCCGTGCCGTTGTAGAGACCCGAGGTAACCGGGATGTTGTAGGTCGTGCCGTTGTAATTGACCGGAACGGTGATGCTCGCCTGGTCCGCGCTCGCATAGACCTCGTCGTGATCGAGCAGGGTCTGGTTGAGATCCACGCCGAGCACGTAGTTGTTGTTATCCAGCACAGCCTGCTGTCCTTCGAAGTAGCTTTGATGGAAGAAGCTGACATCGAGGGCGAGGCGGTTATCGAAGGCCGTCTGGGTAATCGCGGCGTTCCACGCAGTCCAGCGGTTCCACTCGTTCTTGTTGTTCCCGTCGATCAGGTTCTTGTAGAAGTCGTAGATCGAGGGATCGGTGAGCGAGCGGTCCTTCCACACGTTCATCGCCGCACCCGGGAGGCCGGCGTTGATCGCATAGCGGTTGTAGCCGACAATGCCGATCGGGCGGGTGAACGGCATGCCGCCGATGCTTTCGTCGATCTGGCCGTTGGTACCGATGCCGAACTTGCTCGAGTACATCGGCTGCTGGATGCGAACGGCTCCGGTTCCGTCGGCCGTGTAGTACATGGCGACATCCGAGTTGTAGAGACGGCCCATGAAGTTGTCGCCGCCACCGATCCAGTTGTTCCGGGTCGTCTCGTTGCTCCAGTCGCGGCCGGTATGGCCGGTCTGCCAGGAGTAGTACTGGGCGTTCGGATTGGCCGGGTCATCCGCCACAACGCCGAAGTAGTTATCGCCGATCCAGCCGCCGGCACGGGTGCCGTCGTCGGTGTTCATGGCGATGTCATCCTGCTGCAATCCGTACTGCCAGGAGTAGTAGGGATTGTAGGTCGACTTGTTCAGGTTGGCGCGACCGGCGTAATCGTTGCCGGAGTAGTACCACGGGGTGATGCTGTCGAAGGGCGGCAGGGTGCGCGGGCGGTTCGCCTTGATGTCGCCCCACTCGATGTTGAATTTGAACGAAGTCGTCATGCCGTTCTTGGCGAGGAACTTCGGGTCGTAGCGCAAGGCGGCGAAGAGTCGCTGGTCGCGGCTGTAGGCGGGGCGCTGCTGGTACTTGGTGTGGTCATCCAGGAGGCTGACCCGAACACCGAGTTCCTGATCGAGCGGGCTCCAATTGTAGTCGAAGGAGTTGCGCATGCCGCCAAAACGGCTGATGCGGTTCTCGAGCTTGCCGGCGTTCTTGAACGAGGCGCCGTTGACGCTCGTGTTAACAATACCGGCGGGACTCCCGACGCCGAAGAGGATCGAATTGGCGCCGCGCTGCAGATCGACACGGTCGACGTTGTAACCGTCCCACGGAACTTCCGTGAGGAAGTAGTCGCGAGTGTTGTCGGCCGAATCCAGTCCGCGAACGCGAGTATTGCTGTTCGGACGGAGCAGCGCGGTACGTTCGGACATGGCGGCGGCGTTGCCCATGCCACCGAAGTTACCACCCAAGCCACCGACTTCCGTGTTGGTGGTGTACACCAATAGGTCCTGGGCGTTCTTGACGCCCGTGTCCTGCATGAACTGCGAGTTCACCACGCTGATGGCAGTACCGAGATCGCGCAGTTCGGTGCGTACGCGAGTACCGCCAAGCGTGTCCTTCACGCTATAGCCGGAGTTCGAATCGGTCGCGCTGACCACAAAGGGCGACAGCACAACGACTTCTTCATTGGCGGGGTCGGCTACCGGATCGGCGGCAGGGGCGGTTTGACCGAGGGATCTCGGTGCAACCGCGAGGGACAATACGGCAGCGGCGGCACAGGCGCCGGCCGTCATCGATTTACGGGTCATAGGTATTCGTTTATCGGGGGGGTTATGCAGTGCCTCCGTCCGTCGGTGGACAAAGGCACCTGTTACGCACAGGCGGGCGTCCGCAGTGAACAACGAGTCCACTCCGGAAGGGGGGTGCTGTCGCCGGAAGCGGCAGGGGAAGGGGGAATGCGGGAAGGGATCACCGAAGTCGTCACAACCGTTCTCAAAGTGTACCGTCAAACGGGCCGCATGGGTTAGCCAAACGCTTGTACTTCTCTTATAAAGCGTTCCCAATTCCCGTGATTCCGGATACGCATCCGATCCTAACGTGCCTCGGCGGCGTATTCCCGGCGTCCCCGCCGCACGCGCACGCAGCCCCGGCCGGCGCGGCTTCGCTCCTGTCGCTCGATCCCCAAAATGAGTGTCGCCCCGATATGGGGAACGAGTCGATCGCCAGTCGCCACCGGCGACCAGCTACGCCGCGGTTCTCGCAGGCCGGACGCCGATGGGCCGGTGCAGGCGACGATAGGCCCCGGGCGCATATCCGGTCGCCCCTTTGAACACCGTCGACATGTACTCCATGTAGTCGAACCCGACCATCTCCGCGATCCGCTTGAGCGGCAGATCGGTTTCGGCCAGCAACTGGCCGATCCGGTGGATCTGCACACGCCGGATCTCCTTCTGCGGCGAACGGCCGAGGTACTTGCGAAATTTCTTCTCGATCTGTGCGCGCGACATGGCGACGTGCCGGAGCACCTGATCGACGTTGATGCCGTCGCAGGCATGCGCGCGGATGTAGACGATCGCCGCCGCGACGCCCTTGTCTGCGATGGCGATCGCATCAGTCGAGCAGCGTCCCACCACTCCAGCCGGCTCGATCCGGATATCCACTGCGGCGGGGACACGATGCCCGGCCATGAATTGCGCCAGCAACTCCGCAGCCTGCCGCCCGGCCTGCGCGGGGTTTGTCGCCACGCTCGACAGCGAGGGATTGGCCAGCTCGCAGCGCACCGAGTCGTTGTTGGCGCCGAGCACCGCGATCTCCTCCGGGACCCGCAACGACAGGGAATTCGCAGCTGCGAGGACCTGCAAAGCCCGGAGGTCGTTGCACGCCATCACGGCGGTGGGCTTGGACAACTGACTCAACCACTCCGCCAATACCGCCTGCTGCCGCTGATCCCAGTCCGGGCTCAGACCGCCGGGGTATTCGACTTCGTGAACCACGCAGGACTGTCCCGCCTGGGCGAGCGCCTCGGTGAAGCCTGCGCGGCGCTCCCGCGCCCAGCCCTCGTTGCGGAAACCGGAAAACGCGAAACTCCGGAACCCGGCACTGAGCAGATGATCCGCACCCAACCGTCCGATACTCGCATTGGCCGGCCTGATCTTGGAAACGCCAGCGAAAGCCGGGGAGTCGTTCAGATCGACAAGCGGGATGCCTCGCTCCACGCAGGCTTGGGCGAGCATCGGCGAGGTGTGCCGGCTGATCACCCCGTCCCAACTATGCCCCAGGAGCCATTCGGGATCGGTCTCGGCCTGCGCCATATCGTCGAGAAACACCAGCCAAGCTCCATGCTCGCGCTCGTACTCGGCGATTCCCCGCAGCATCGCCGCCGACTCCTCGTAGCGGGTGTCGAAGATCAACAAAACGCACGGCTGCCTCGCAGCGGAGACCTGCTGCGGAAACCCCCGGTTGATTGGTACTGCGATCTCGATGGTTGAGTTCATTGGCTCGTGCACATTGCCCGTTCGATGCGCTGTCCGATTGAGAAGCGGCCGGTCTTCCGCCATCCCAAGTGCACAGTCGAAGGTAAACCTTCAACGCCACTCTAGCGGCAACAGCCCACCAACGGTTAGCCAATCGTTTATCGCCAGCTTATAACTCCTTACCCTCCCGGAGGCGTTTTTTGTCGATCTGCACGTCTTTCGGTGGGGCTCACAGGCACGCCTACGTGCCTGCGATTCCTTTCCGCCTGGCGGAGACAACCCGCCGCTTCGCGAAGCAAGCCACGTCGGGCACCGAAGCCCAAGCACAGCAGAGCGCTGCAGCACCAGGAGGTGAGTCGTACGGATAGGCCTGCGCGCCCACTCCGGCATCAATCCAAGCTCACGCGATACCGCGCACTCGCGAAGCGTGCCCGCCTTAGCCTGCGGGCGGCGCTCCGCCGTGCCGGTATCAGGATTATCCTCCCGCATGATGCTCTCCCATCCGCGGGCTCAGCCGTCCTGCAGGCCGAAGAGGTGCTGGCCACCGCGGAACGGCGAGGCGGGCAGGCCGGCAGCGTTGAAGAGGTTGCAGTCGGGGACGTTCGCCCAGCCGTAGCGTACCGCCACCGGCACAGCGACCGCGGGCGAGATAACCTCGACCGTCTCGCCAACGATACGCGCGGTCGCGGGGTGGAAGATACCATCGGCACCGGCGAGTTCGAAGCCGCGGAGCGTGCCGCCGGGGGCGACGAGACCTCCACCGAGATGCGTGAAACTCACGACAGCCTTGGCTCCCTCGAACGTCGCCGCGGCGAACACCGGGCCCGAGTACTCGAGGCTCTCGCCGTAGGCCAGGGCTCGCGCAGCGAGCGCGAGCCGCTCGCCGACCGGGCGCTTGTCGGCGGGATGGATATCCTCGGCATCGCCGCAGTCGGTGGTGACGACCATCGCCGTATTCTTCGTTTCCTGCCAAATCTGGAGCTGCGCCTCGCGGATCTCGGGCGACATCTCCTTGAAGGGCGCGATCTGCACGAAGAGGAACGGAAAATCGCCCTGTCCCCAGCCCGCACGCCAGTCGGCGATGGTTGCAGGCAACAGCCGGCGGTACGCCTGCGGCGCGCCGTTGTTGGCCTCGCCCTGGTACCAGATCGCGCCGCGGATCGCGTAGGGCTGGAGTGGAGCGATCATCGCGTTGTGCAGGACGGTCGGCACGCTTGAACTCATGCCGGGATTGACGGGCGGCTTGCCGCACTCGGCCAGCGCCGCGGTGACTTTGCGAAGCCACGCACCGGCCAGCGGCACGGGCGCGCCCGCAGCCGGCGTGAGGGCGAGCTGCGCGGGCTTGCCCCAGAAACCGCCACCACCGCCGGTGTCGAGCACGCGCACGGCGATGACGTTGCGGCCCGCGCGGAGCACGCCGGCCGGCACGCGGTACGAGCGCGGCGTGCTGTAGAAACCGGTCTCGCCCACCTCGACGCCGTTGACCCAGGTCGTATCGATGTCGTCGATCGCGCCCAGGTCGAGCGCGGCCTCGCCCGCCGCGGCCGCGGCGGACAACTCGAACTCCTTGCGGAACCAGACGATGCCATCGAAGCCGGGCAGGCCGGACTGTTCCCAGAGGCCGGGCTCATCGCTCTTCGCCCAGCCGTCGGTCGCGAGAACGTCGGCGCTCGACGGCGTGGCGGCCGAAGTGCCGGAGTCGTGCGCGCGGCACCATTGGGCAAGCGACTCGTGGTAGCGGCGCGCAGCGCCTTGCGGATCGCGCGCCTGCTCGGCCATCAGGGAAAGCGTCTCGGCGAAGCCCGGCAGCGCGGCAAGCGTCCGCGCGCTCGTCCACGCCTCGGCCGGCGTGCCGCCCCAGGCGGTGTGGATCAGGCCGACCGGCACGCCGCGCGCCTGCATCAGCGCACGGGCAAAAAAGTAGCCCACTGCGGGGAAATCCGGCGCCGTATCCGGCGAGCAGACGGCCCACTTGCCCTTCACCTCGGCGAGCGGCACGGGGGAGGTCACCTCGGGCACATAGAAATCGCGCAACTGCGGCAGGTTCGCCGCGGCAGTCTCGCGTTCCCAGCCGATGATCGGCTTCTGCCCCGGGCGCGGACCGAGCTGGCGCTCCATGTTCGACTGCCCGCCGCAGATCCACACCTCGCCGACGAGCACGTCCTGCAACGTCATGGTATTGGTGCCCCGGATTGTGAGCGTGTACGGCCCGCCGACGGGCAGCTCCGGCAGGCGCACCATCCAGCGACCGCCCGCCGCGACCGCCTCCGCACGGCGTCCGGCGATCTCGACAACAACCTTTTCGCCCTCGTCGGCCGTGCCCCAGACCGGGACCTCGCGCCCCTGCTGGAGGACAGCATGGTCGCAGAAGATCGGATTCGGCCGCACGGCGGCATCGAGCGGAGTGGAGAGCAACGCGGCCGCGCCCAAAACGCCGGCCAGGGGAAGAAAGCGGGATGCAGGCATGCCGCAGTGAAACGCACTCGGCCCGGCGCAGGCAAGCCGCCGCTCCGTCCTGAAGATCGACCGCAAAGCGTGTCCGGCCGCCAGTCGTGGCTCGACGCTTCAGACCGCGCCGTCGGACGCAGTGCGCGCACTGGATTCGCGAATCGTCTCCGTCATCCGGCCAGAAGAAGTCCGGGGCGTCGCGCCGCAATCCCAACCCGGCGCCGGCGGAACCGCGCCCTCCACCACACGGATCAGCCAGCCCCGATTCGTCCCGCCGCTCGACTCCGCAGCGCGTGTGTACACCGTGGAGCCATCGCCTCCGTGGTGGAGGCGACTCCCCTGCCCCAACGCGAAAAGCACCATGCCTCCTGCACGCAGCATTTCCTGGTACGGCTGGAAACCCGACCGGCCCGACCCGCGCGACAAGCTCTACGCCGCCATCGCCCGCCCGCCGAAACGGCTGCCTGCGCGCATCGACCTCCGCCCGTGGTGTCCGAAGATCGAATGCCAAGGCACGATCGGCAGCTGCACCGCCCACGCGCTCACCGCCAACCTCGAATTTCTCGCCAAGCGCGCCGGCCGCCGCTTGCGCCACCTCAGCCGCCTCTTCGTCTACTACAACGCCCGCGTGATCGAAGGCACTGCCGCGAGCGACGACGGCGCGATGATCCGCAACGGCGTGAAGACGCTGGCCAAGCTCGGCGTCTGCCACGAGACGCTCTGGCCCTACAAGGTGCGCCGCTTCGCCCAGAAACCGCCGGCACCCTGCTACGCCCACGCCGCCGGCCACCAGGTGACCAGCTACCACCGTATCCGCGGTTTGGCGGAGATGCGCCAATGCCTCTCCGAGGGT